>Ga0247741_1000116_pt1 | contig 56903 bp, 35 predicted proteins | sample UWRJL213509R2_FD_180945 | JGI IMG/M metagenome (GOLD analysis project Ga0247741, IMG submission 180945) | Plant litter microbial communities from Arlington Agricultural Research Station in Wisconsin, United States - UWRJ-L213-509R-2 | ecosystem: Environmental > Terrestrial > Plant litter >... | reverse complement strand
TGTTAAACCACTTTTCACCATAGCTGCCGATCCTCTTACCTTTAAGAAACTAATGGCTTCCGGTAATTGTATGTAATCTGAAATTGCTGATGAAATGGAAACAGAAGGATAAAAGGAACCGCGGTTTCCGGGTATAAAGGTTGATACATTATCATAACGACCAGTTGTGTTAATGTTAAAGTATTTGTCGTAACCAATATCAAAAGAGTAGTAAGAGCTGTAAACCTGCATCTTAGAATCCCATGTCCAGGTAAGCGGCGTTTGTACCGAGTTTGATAATATATAAGCGTTAGGTATTGCTAATGCCCTTGTAGTACCGTAAAAAGAATTGTAGGTGAATGAACGTGCGTTGGCACCTAACAATGCCGATACTGCCCATTTACCAAATGTTTTATTGTAATTAAGCAGGACGTCTGTATTATTCTCGAATAACCTGCGGTCATCCTCGCGGTAATCACCATACCAGCCAAACTTATACCATGGTGTATAGGCGTTCAGGTTAGCTGACGATGGTACCTGTTCTGTTCGTGTTTGGTTCCAGGTAGTTACCTGCGAGCGTAGCGATACATTAAGATCATTGTTGATCTTGTAGTTTAATTTTAAATAACCATATATATCCGTTTTGTCATGACCGCGCAGCCATTTTTCTGCCATAAAATATGGGTTATTTAAACGGCCGTATTCCTGTGCGTATTGTGTTATGCCGGGTACACCCTGCGGGCCTTTGTATATATCTTTCAGGTCTCTTACGTCGTAATCTGCAGATCCGTAAACCTTAAACATATATATATAACTATTTGGGCCGTAGCTAACATCGGGGATGTTAGGTGTATACTGCTTGTTAAAGTTTAAATTACCCTCAACAGTTAACTTAGGCGTAATATTATAACTTGCGCTAAGGTTAAAGTTATCTGAGTTTAATTTGGTATTTGGCATCACACCCTTCTGGTACATATGGGTGTAAGACATTCTTAGAGCATAGTTCTGGCCTGATGCGGCAACCGCTAAGTTATTGGTTGAAACTAAACCGGTTTGTATAAAGTTATCCCAGTTATCTTTACCACGGGCCACCCATGGCGTAGGTGTTCTTTTACCAGTAAGCGGATCATATGGGCTATCGTACTGGCGCAGCAACTGGCCTTCAAAACGTGGGCCGTACTCACCTAAGCGGTTTGCATTATCATACAAAACATCGCCTGTTGGAATATACGGGTTAGTATTATCCTTTGCCTGATACTCATAATGGTAAGCGTTACCACGGCCATATTCGCTTTGAGGCTGCGGGGAAGCGATCATCCCTTTTTCAAACAATGTGCTGCTGTTATAATCAACCTGCCATCCTTTAGCATCCTTTGTGCCTTTTTTGGTAGTAATAATAATAGCACCGTTTATACCGCGCGTACCATAAAGGGCCGCTGCATTAGGGCCTTTTAATATGGTGTACGTTTCAATATCATCAGGGCTGATGTTCCAGGTGTCAGAGTTAATTGGAACGCCATCTACAACAAAAAGCAAATCTTTACTGCCACGTAAAACAATCTCTGGCCTGCCTAACATTTCGGCGTTGGCGCCAATAGTTAAACCGGCAACTTTACCTGCAAGGCCGTTAATAGGGTTTGGATCGCGAGCTTTTACCAGCTCAGACCCTTTAACTTCCTGAACAGAGTACCCCAGCTTTCTTACCTCTTTTTTTACCCCGTAAGCAGTAACAACAACTTCTGTTAGCGCTTTAGAGTCGTTTTTCATTTGGATAGAAATATTGGTTTCTGTTCCTATTACCACTTCCTGGGTTACAAGCCCAACTGATTTGATAACTAAAACCTGCCCACGTGTTGCCGAAAGCGTAAAACGGCCTTCATTACCGGTAACAGTACCAAATGTTGTCCCTTTGATTTGAACGCTTACAGCCGGGAGCGGCTGATTGTGATCGTCGATGATTATACCTCTGATGGGTACATTTTGAGCATACAAAAGCTGAGGAATAACAAAAGTTATTACAGCTAATATTGCCACAGAACGTAATTTGAGTAAAATTTGTTTCATGTAATTAAATTTTTACACGAAACTATTTTGATGATGTTAAGAATATGTATTCAAAGAATATCCTGTGCTTTAAGTGATTGTAATCTTTTCCTGTAATGTGTATTTTATAAAATCTAAATCTTTAGAAATTGTTAATACATGCAAAATTTAAAAATGCCCGATATTAGCACCGATTTATTATTATTGAATAGCACATAAATTTCATTTTATTTTTTGTTTTAAGGCAGGTTATTCGCAAGTATTATAAATATTAAAGGAAACGCTCAATTAAATTCAATAACTACTTCATATCAAATCGGGATACCAATTACTTAACATTAATTGAAGTTTCAACTCACGTTTAATGTGGTAATTTGAGGTTTTACAGGCCACTATATGCAGTTCCTTCATTATTTTTGTAGGCGAACCAGGTAATGAACAGAACGGTGAAAGCGATCTTAGTTTTACATAAATAATGAAGTATACTACCCCCGTTATAAAAAAAGATCAACCCGACGATAGTTTTAAATTCAGGCCGTTACCCCAAGCAATTGGCCAGTATCCCTATCACTTAAATTTAAGTAATGTTGCGCCTGATTGTGCCGACCCGGATAAATTGATCTTTCACATGGTGGGCGATACCGGCTCGGTACGCAAACCCGAATCACAGCAGGGCGTAATTGACGAAATGGTTGCGCAGTTTGACGAAGATGAACGGCCATCTTTTTTATATCATCTTGGCGACCTGGTTTATCATTATGGCGAAGCCGGGCAATTTGCCGATCAGTTTTTTAAACCTTACGAAAATTACCCCGCGCCCATATTTGCCATTGCAGGCAACCACGATAGCGATGTTAACCCCGATAGCAAACCTTACCAAAGCCTTGATGCCTTTACCCAGGTATTTTGCGATACCGAGCCACGAACAATTGCCTTTAGCGGTAACAGCCGACGCAAAAGCATGGTGCAGCCTAATATATACTGGACCTTGCACACACCATTAGCTACCATAATAGGACTACACAGTAATGTGCCAAAATATGGTATCATAACACCTGAACAGCGGGCCTGGTTCTTAAATGAATTAAGAACGGCAGATGCCACCAAAATGCTGATAGTATGTGTACACCATGCGCCATTTACTGCCGATACTAATCATGGATCGAGCTTATACATGATTGATTTCCTGGAGAGTGCCTATCAGGAAACAGCAGTAAAGCCCGATATTGTTTTTAGCGGCCATGTTCACAATTACCAAAGGTTTGTTAAGCAATACCCCGATGGTAAAACCGTACCTTATATTGTTGCGGGCGGCGGCGGGTTTGATGAACTGCATAGCATAGCTGACAGTGATGACACGCGCTTTACAGCCCACTCTGCATTGTTTAACCATATGAGGTTGGAAAGTTATTGCGATACCAAGCACGGTTTCCTTAAAATCACCATTGCAAAAACAAACGGCGGTTTTAACCTTACAGGTAAATATTATGCAGTAAGCAACGAAAACATTACCCAGGCAACGCTTATTGATTCCTTTATAGTTATAAAAGGTTAATAATGGCGGGGCATTGTTTGTATATCAGGTATGCAGCTTATTCTTCTTCAAATGTTTACGATGTGATTTGCCGTCGGGAAACATCTTTTTCAAAGCATTTTTATCCTTTTGATTGGCGCGCAACATCCAAATTAAGAGCGCGATAGCAATAAGCACAAAGATACCCGCTACGGGGTAATTGATCTCTGTCATAAAATGTGGGTATATGTGATGTAGGGAAAGGGATCGAACCTTTTGCTGATGCTGCCGGCCAGCCCCCTACTTTCGCTTTTCAAAAGCAAATTTTATTATTAATTATTTAATTACTGTTTTAATAGCATCACCAACTTCGTGACCTGCGTTGGCCTTAAAATCTAACCCAAGCAATTGTGCCATGGTTTGTGCCAGTTGCTTATGGTAGGTAATGGTTGGCGTTTTGATCTCGCCGGTTGGCGCCGTATCCGGCCCGATAACTGCGAACCAGGTATTTTCCGAACCTTTTATCTTTGCACCGTGGCTACGCCAATGGTCAATAGGTTCATCCCCCCGGCCGTGGTCGGTTGTTATTAAAAGAGTGGTGTTATTTTTATAGAACGGATCGGACTGGATCATGTCCCATAAAACTTTAATGTAACCGTCCTCCTGTTTAGCCCTGTCCAGGTAAAATTTGTAATTACCCTTATGGGCCATGTCATCGGTTTCATCAAACGCCATGTGCAAAACACGTGGTTTATACTGTTTAATATACTCCTTGCTGTATTCGTAGGTGATAAAATCTAAACGGGTGGAGTCGTCGTCCATATATCGCGGTACGTTATATTGTAGTTCGTTGAGGTATTTTAAACGGGGATTGGCATCTGCGTTTTTCAAGTCGGAATAACCCGAATTCACCAGTAAACCCGAACGGTTTACATTCAAAATCTGCGGGAAACGTTCCCATGATGAAAATGATATTACCTTGCCCTCAAAACCTTTTTGCTTGTTAATATACTCCAGCACATTCATGTTGGGGTTACTAATAGGGTCATTTGTATTCATCCTGATATCCGGAAAACCGGTAAAGATCTCGTTATAGCCCGGGTACGAAAAATGATAGGGGTTAGCTACTTCATCCTTATTGCCGGCGTCGCGATTACCATAAAGTTGCCCTTGATTACTAATTACCGACCATAAGAATGGGAACAGTATTTTGCGACGTTCTTCTGCCGAGGTAACCCAGTACTTTTTGCGTACCTCGTCCTGGTCTGTAGTGTATTTAGAATTGATCATGGCCGAATCGGCACCACGAAAGACTTCCTGCCAGCGCATTCCATCCAGGGTAACAATAATCAGGTTTTTGGTTTTGCGTAACTGCGCAAATGTTTGGGTTGAGCATAATGCGCATAGTAGTATAAATAGTAACTTTTTCATGTTAAGGTTTTAAAATAAAGCACAACCCTGTAAGGTTCTGCTATTATTAATATTATATAATTTCAGGATTCACAATACCCCGTTGATGTGGTTATAATGCTACCGCTAAACAGCTATAATTTACCAGAGAGGTGCTTTATAGCTATTTGCTTCAAATACGCAACATTGTTAACCGGGGTATTTTTTAATTTAGCTTCATCGTCCCAATACCGCATGCGGATAATAAGGTCAGCATCGGGGTTCGCCTCAAATTCCGCGGCCTCGTCAGCACTCATCACCCCACCCTGAAAATTTAATGTAGCACGGCTTGCAGGCGATAATTTCTCAAAATATTCGGGGTGCTTATAAGTAAGGTATCGTTTGGCAATAACGTGGCCGTTAACCAGGTTAGCCAAACGCGGCGAAAAGCCACGGTCTGATAAATAATCGGCGCCCAGTTTTTCATGATCTATGTTACCCATACCATCCATGCTACCTACTTCGGCACCGGCGGCACACAGGTGGCCAATATCATGGAAGAAAGCGGCCAGCACCACTTCATCATCGTAACCCTCGGCCTGTGCCAGCATAGCCGCTTGCGACATATGCTCCAGTTGTGATATCGGTTCGCCAATATAATCTTCATCGCCGTGCTGTTCGTACAAGGCAAAAATTTCATTCACAATTTCTTCGGGGGTTGATGCGCGTGGGGTCATGATAATACTATTTAACAAATTAACCACCCTAATATTACCCTAAAATTAAGTTTGCATCATCTAATTTGTAAGTTGTTAAAATAAGCTAAATGCCTTGCCACGTTTAAATTTATTATCTACTTTACCACCGTTCAACAAATGTTAAATACTAATGGAAGATGATGTACTGATCCAGATCAGTAACCGGATCAAAGATAAGCGCCGCGAAAAAAACATAACTGTACAGGAACTGGCTTCGCGTGCAAACGTAAGTAAGGGCCTGATTTCACAGATTGAAAACAGCCGTACCATACCATCGCTTATAGTACTGATAGATATTATTAAAGCGCTTGAGATAGACTTGAATGTGTTTTTTAAAGATATAGATGCCGGTAAAAACTTCCCGCTAATTATCCGCAGGCAATCCGAGTATCATCATTTTGAAAAAGAACATGCCGAGGGGTTCCATTACCAGCGCATCTTTACACAATCCATCAAAAACTCTACCGTTGATATTGTAATACTGGAGCTTGAGCCTAACGCTTCCCGCCCGCAGGTTGAAACCGAAGCTTACGAATATAAATACATCCTTAACGGCACTGTCGAATATCAACTTGGCGAAGATACCTACACCCTAAACCGGGGCGACTCGATGCTGTTTGACGGGCGCATCCCCCACACTCCTAAAAATAAAGGCAAAGAAAAAGCCAGCATGCTGGTGGTATATTTTTTCGAGATTCCAAACTAAACTTAAACATATCTTAACACTGCGTTAGTTTATAATTAATAAACAAAGTTTACTATTGCTAAACAAAATTGTTTAATAATGGCCTGTAAACTTGTTGTATTAACTACCGCGTTATGCTGTTAACCTGCCAACTTAAAACGCAGGTTGCTAAATGGCCATATTGGTTAATATCTGTATTAGCTGCATTATCAGCTTTTGGAGCGTATACTTCCATGTATGCTTTTCGTAAAGCATTTACAGCTGGAACTTACCCCGGGCAGCAATACATGCATGTAGATTATAAGGTTTGGCTGGTAATAGCGCAAATTGTTGGCTACACCCTGAGTAAGTTTTACGGTATCCGTTTTATTGCCGAGGTAAAAGGCGCAAAACGCGGCTTAACTATATTGGTATTAGTTGCCATATCATGGATAGCTTTATTAGGTTTTGCATGGGTGCCCGCCCCTTACAATATCATATTTCTGTTTATTAACGGCTTCCCTTTAGGCTTAATATGGGGGCTTGTATTTGGGTATCTGGAAGGCCGCCGCTCTACCGAGTTTATGGCCGCGGTGCTGTCCATCAGCCTTATATTTGGTTCGGGCTTTGTAAAAACAATTGGCCAAACTTTAATACATGTTTACCACGTAAGCGAATATAATATGCCCTTTTTTACTGGGGCGTTGTTTGCCATCCCGCTGATGCTTTTTGTATTTATGCTGGAGATGATGCCTCCGCAAACCGCACAAGACAAAGCCCTGCGTACCGAACGCCTGCCCATGAACGCTGAAGAACGCAAACATTTTATTAGCCGCTTTTTGCCAGGTATTATCTTAACGCTGATCATTTATGTGCTACTAACCATTATGCGCGACGTACGCGACAATTTTGAGGTAGAAATATGGAATAGCCTTGGCATTAAAGATCGCACCATCTACACTAAAATAGATACCAAAATATCTATCATTGTACTAATTACCATGAGCCTGCTTATCCTTATCCGCAAAAACCTAAGGGCGTTTAGTGTGATACATTTGATGATCATCGGCGGATGTATATTGGTTGGTGTATCAACCTTTATGTACTCCCTGAAAATGATTGACCCAATTAGCTGGATGACTATGGCAGGCCTTGGCCTGTACCTGGGTTATGTACCTTATAACGCTATATTTTTTGAACGGATGATAGCCACTTTCCATTATAAAAGCAACGTTGGTTTTGTAATGTACGTGGCCGACTCTATGGGTTACCTGGGCAGTGTAAGCATCCTGCTGATCAAAGAAGTTGGCCGGCCAAACATTAGCTGGGGCAACTTTTTTAAAGAAGGCGTAATGATAGTAGCCGTTGTTGGCGGCATATGTGGTATATTATCACTCATCTACTTTTTACAATCGGCCCGTAAGAATAAAGAAACCGATACCAAACTTAAATTTTCTACTGTATGAGCAAACCATCAGCCATTGTAATTGGCGCAGGCATTGTTGGGCTGGCTACCGCACGTGCCCTGGCAACAAGGGGATACCAGGTAACAATATTTGAACGTAATGAACGTGCGGTTGGCGCATCTATACGTAATTTTGGAATGATATGGCCCATTGGGCAGCCAACCGGGCCGCTATTTGACCGCGCCCTGCTATCGCGCAGCATCTGGAAACAAACCTGCGAAGAGGCTGGTATCTGGCATGATGAGGTTGGCTCTCTGCACCTTGCCTACCATGACGATGAACTGGAAGTAATATCACAATACGCCGATATTAATAAAGCCCACCGCGATTGCGCCCTGCTTACTCCTCAACAAGCGCTCGAAAAATCGCCGGGGGTAAACCCAGAGGGCCTCAAAGGCGCACTTTGGAACGGTACCGAAATGATATTAGAGGCACGGGAAGCCATTGCTGCTGTAGCAAAATATCTTGCAGAAAAACACGGCGTAAAATTCCATTGGAATACAGCCGTAAGCCATGTTAAAACCAACACGGTAACATCGGGCACAAAACAATACCACGCCGACGAGATATTTATTTGCAGCGGTGTGGAGTTTGAAACCCTTTACCCCGAGCTGTTTACCTCTTTTGATATAACCAAGTGCAAGCTACAAATGATGCGCCTTGCCGCCCAGCCAAATAACTGGCGCATTGGCCCTGCGCTTTGTGGAAGTTTAAGTTTAATACATTACCCGGGGTTTGGGGCTGCGCCTGCATTGCCTGCACTTCGTAAACGCTACGAAGAAGAATATGCTGATTACCTGAAATGGGGTATCCATGTAATGGCGGCTCAAAACCACACGGGCGAAATCACCGTGGGCGATTCGCACGAATACGGGCTGGTACATGATCCTTTTGATAAAGACTTCATTAACCAGATGATCTTAAAATATCTGAAAACCTTTACCAGTTTTAAAGATACCCGCGTTATACAAACCTGGCACGGCCTGCTCCCAAAAATGACCACCGGCCAAACCGAACTGATTGTAGATGCTGAACCCGGTGTAACTATTATAAACGGACTCGGCGGCAACGGTATGACATTGTCCTTCGGACTTTGCGAACAAATAATAGCAGAAAAATTTAATTAACCCTAATAAACCCATCACCAGAAAACGTCTCTATAATTTACAAAAACAGATATTCCCGACCTGTATCTTCTATATGCAGCCTGGCTGTAACAACTGCGCTTCATGACCCTTTTATTTACCCCGATAAGTAATTGGGTTTTGAAGTACTGAGCTATTATATTATTTGATCACTTTCTTCACGTTGACCGCATTCAGGCCTTTTTGGCCCTGCTCTGTTTCAAAGGTTACTTTGTCGTTTTCTTTTACTTCTTCTGTCAGGCCATTGATATGCACGAATATACTTTCTTGTGTGACATGATCTTTTATAAAGCCAAAACCTTTTGCCGTATTGAACATAGAAACCGAGCCGGTACGGATCTTTTCCTGTTCTGTCAGCTCCGCCTGCTTTGGCACACTAATCTGGATATCTTCTGTCACTATTTTTTTGCGTCTTGACGGGTCCGGGGGAGTAGATGTAATATTCCCGTTTTCATCAATATAAGCCATCATTTCATCAAGCGACTTACCTTTCTGGCCATTGGCTTTCCGGTCTTCTGCCCTCTCTTTTTTGTCTTTTAATTTTGATAATTTTTTCTTTTCTCGTTCTTTTTTGCTGAATGTTTCAGTAGATCTGCCCATGATGCGAAGATACCACGATTTATTCGTAATGACAGACAAGAATAATGAAACAGTTGATCATCGAAATAAACTTCAAAAAAGCGATGACGTATTGCTTTTTCGCTGTGATGTTTTTAACTATTCTTCCTCTGCACCACCGGCAGCTTTAGACTGTAAATAAAAGGCGCCCTTTAATGCTACTTTTACTGTGGCAGGCAAATCCTGAAGCGGCTTTATCTGCATGAAGCCCAATTCCGTTACCCCGGTTACCACTTCGGCTTTTTTAAATCTGACCGTATTGTTTTTTCCCTCTTCCGGGATAACCACAAAAATGAATTGCTTTCCTTCTGAGCGAACCACAGCATCCACAGGAACAGCTGCCATGAGCCTGGTGCCGGTACTAATCAGCGCGGTAACATACATACCCGGTATCAGGTTCTTTTGTTCTTTGTTATTAATAACCGCATGTACTGTAACACCCTTGCTTTCATTTTCAAAAGATTTATTGACCCCATTGATCGTTCCGGTAATGAGTTGGTTTTCCTGATTGGTTAATTGGAAACTCACTTTCTGACCAACCTTTACATGCATCAGGTCTTTTTCAAATACGGTGAGGTCGCAATGTATTTTAGAGTTATCAACCACTTCCATAATAGAAGTGCCGGGTTGAACGAAAGCGCCGGTATTGGCCGTGATCTGCCCTACGGTACCGCTAATGGGTGATACCACCGGAAATTGAGAAACGATATTACCGCTGGCTATTTTACCGGGTGATATACCCAACTGGCTTAACTGGCTTTCATAAGCGGTAAGCCGGGATCGTTCGGCATTGTAAGTGGCTTCTGCGGATTGAAAAGATTTACCAGTGCCTGCACCGGCTTCCTGTAATTGTTTTTGCCTTGTATATTCAGCCTGCACATAGGTAAAATTATTTTTGGCCGCCAGGTAATCCTGCTGTATCTTGATCAGATCCTGGTTCTTGATGGTGGCCAGCAACTGTCCGCGTTTAACCTGCTGCCCTTCAATTACACTGATATGATTAATGATCCCGCCTGAAAGAATACTCACATCTGCTTTATTTTGAGGCGGTACCGCCAACTGCCCGTTGGCTTTGATCACCGAATCCAGGTTCTTTTGTGCGATAGGGCCAGTAACGATACCTACAGTTTGCATTTGTGTGGGCGTAAGTTCCAACCCGTCAGGTTTTTCTTTTTCTTCTACTGCCCTATCGGTTTGTTCTTTCGCACCGGTTTCTTTTTTGCCGGTATCTCCCGAACAGGATGCAAAAGCTAGCCCGATGAAAAATGCTGCCGTTATAAGTTTATATTGTTGAATGTTCATTTGTTATTCTCCTTTAATAAATTGTATTTGAATGGCCGACTGGTTTAAGCGACTTAACGCTTCGATGTAGGCTAACTTAACCTGTACCGCTGCAGACATATTTTGGATGTACTCGATGTAGCCGATCTCGCCAAGGTTAAATGATACTTGCGCAATCCGTAACTGCTCGTCCGCCTGTTTTAATCCGCCTGATAAATAATAATCGGCAGACTGCCGAAATTTCAAATATTGCTGGTACTCGTGTTCATATTGCAATTTTACCTGCGATTGCGTCAACTGATAACTAGTTTGGGCAACTTGCGCCGAAAGTCGCTCGGATCTTACCCTCGCCCGATTGGCCCCATTGAACAATGGCAACGCAACCCCAACCTGAATACCCGCTATGCGTGTTCCGGGTGAATAGCCGCGGTTAATACCCGCCGGATTAAACCCGGAGATTACCAACTGCTGGTTATAACCTAAGGTAAGGTCTGGTAAGCCTTTAGATCTTTCTACAGCGATACGGGCATTGGCTACTTCAATATTCTGAAGGTCAACATTTACCTGCGGGTTATTGGCAACATTGATGGTATCTGACGGTAACGTAAGCATGATCGGTAGTTTATTCTCAGCGATCACTATTGGTTCTGGCGTATTAAGCAATTGCTGCAAACTCAACTCATTACTCCGCAGATCGGCCTGGGCGCCAATTTTGAATGCTGCAATTTCCTGATACTTATTCCTCGCACTGAATAGTTCCAGGTTGGAAGTTTCACCAGTCTTAAACCGGATCTCGGCCTTTTTCACAAACCCTTTGTAAACACTGTCCTGGTAATTCAGGATACGCAGTGTTTCCCGGTTCAGTAAATAGGCATACCATGCGCTTCGTACCTGCTTGGTGACCTCCGCACGGGTCAAATGGCCTGAACGTTCGGCCAGCAAAGTTTGCTGATTGAATAGTTTACGCTGGTTTTTGTATAAACCGGGCCAGGCGATATTTTGTGTAATACCTAATGCATTATCCATGTTACCGCCGCTGGTAGGGTCTTGTGTCACCATTAATTCCGTTTTAGGAATATCGGTACCCGATTTTTGTAATGTCCTGGCCTGTTCTACAGACAAACCCGCAGAGCGGATCTGCAGGTTATTTCTCAAGGCTTTACTGATCGCGCTGTCTAAGGTGAGCGGTGTGCTGTGCTGTGCCTGGGCCTTCCCCTGCTGGCAAATACCAAAGCCAAATATCATCAGTACAATAACCAATGCTTTGGGCATTTTGATCTTTGCAGCTTCCTTTTGATTGAATAACAGGTAAAGGCAAGGCAGAACAAATAGCGTCAAAAAAGTAGCGGTAATTAATCCGCCGATTACGACCGTTGCCAGCGGCCTTTGAACTTCTGCACCTGCACTGGCAGATAAAGCCATTGGCAGGAAACCTAACGAAGCTACTGAAGCCGTCATGAGTACGGGTCGCAGCCTTGTTTTAGTACCCTCCAAAACGCGGTCATAAATATTGTCCATACCATCTTCCTTCAACTGGTTAAAATAACCTATCAATACAATACCATTTAAAACGGCTACGCCAAATAAAGCGATAAAGCCAACCCCGGCAGAAATACTAAACGGCATACCCCGAAGCAACAAGGCAGCAACACCACCCATAGACGCCAGTGGTACTGCCGTAAAGATCAGCAGGCTTTCTTTTACGGAGCGGAAAGTCACATAAAGCAGTACGAGGATAAATAGCAAAGCCGCCGGAACAGCAATCAATAATCTTGTTTTGGCAGCCTGAAGGTTTTGAAATTGACCGCCATAGGTCAGGTAATAACCCGAAGGCAGTTTTAATGCAGTATTCAATTTGGCCTGTATTTCTTTTACCGTTTTTTCTACATCGCGACCCTTTACATTGAAGCCTACATAGATACGTCTTTTGCCATCTTCGCGGGATACTTGTGCGGGTGCATCTCTAAAGGTAATGTCCGCCACCTGGCTCAGCGGTACTTTATTACCCGATATAAGCGGAACGAGCAGGTTTTCAACGCCGGATATATTCTCCCGCAGATCACGCCTCAGCCGTACTACCATATCAAAACGTTTCTCCCCCTCGAACACCACACCGGTTACACTGCCTGCAAATGCCGTTTTCAGGATCATATTTACATCACTGATGTTTAAGCCATATTGCGCCATCTTATCCCGGTTATAAGCTACCTGTATCTGCGGCAATCCGCTTACCTTTTCAATATAGGGTTCGCTCACACCCTTTACCGGGGCAATCAGATTAGCCAGTTTTTCAGCCTGAACAGCCAGCAGGTCCAGATCATCGCCATAAATTTTGATCGCTACGTCCTGCCGGATACCGGTCATGAGTTCATTAAAACGCATTTGCATAGGCTGTGAAATCTCCACGTTGATACCTGGGATGGCCAATAGTGTCTCTTCCATCTTTTCTATCATTTCCTCTTTCGTTTTCGCAGATTCCCATTCACTCTTGGGTTTCATGGCTAGCATCATATCGCCTTTTTCCATAGGCATGGGGTCGGTTGGTATTTCGGAGCTGCCAATGCGGGTAACGGCCTGTTTAATCTCCGGAAATTTGTCTTTCAGCAATTTTTCTGCTTTACCAAAGGTTTTAACTACCTCTGTTAACGATGTTCCCTGCATCATAGATATCTCAACGGTCAGATCTCCCTCCTCCAAAGTAGGTATAAACTCGCCGCCCATATTGCCAAATGCCCATATCGCTATACCAAAAACAATAAATACAATAGTTACCGTAATTACTTTTACTTTAAGTACCGCTATTAACGCCCGATGATAGATCCGTTGAAGAAATTCAATAATCCGGTCTGAAATATTCCTCTTATACGAAGTGTTTTTACTTAAAAACAAGGCACTCGCCATCGGCACATATGTTAACGACAGGATAAATGCACCGAGGATGGCAAAGGCTACAGTTTCGGCCATTGGTCGGAACATCTTTCCTTCTATACCAACCAGTGATAATAAAGGCAGGTAAACAATCAGGATAATGATCTGACCAAAAGCAGCAGATTTCATTAGTTTGCCTGCGCTGTCCCGTACTTCAACATCCATTTGTTTGGAGGTAAGTTTAGGGACACCTTCTTTTTTATATTTGCCGGTAGTGATATGGTGCACTACACTTTCTACAATGATCACTGCGCCATCTACAATCAGGCCGAAATCAATGGCACCTAAGCTCATCAGGTTTCCTGAAACGCCGAACAGCCGCATCATAGAAAATGCAAAAAGCATGGCTAAAGGAATAACAGATGCTACCACTAAACCAGCCCTTAGATTCCCCAACAGCAAAACAAGTACAAAAACCACGATTAAAGCGCCTTCTAACAGGTTGCGTTTTACCGTACCTATAGCCCGGCCAACCAGTTCTGTCCGGTCGATAAAGGGCTCAATAACCACGCCTTCGGGCAAAGATTTTTGTATCTGCACCATCCGGTCTTTTACATTCCGAATCACTTCGCTGAAGTTTTCGCCTTTGAGCATCAGGGCCACCCCTGCAACAACCTCGCCTTCGCCATTACGGGTAACCGCCCCGTAACGGGTTGCGCTGCCAAATTGAACGGTGGCTATATCCCGCACTAAAATAGGTGAGCCTTTTGTATTGGCAACAACTACCCGGCGGATGTCGTCTAAATTCTGCACCTGCCCCAGGCCACGGATAAAGTAAGCATTGCGTTGCTGCTCAATATAGGAGCCACCGGTATTTTCGTTATTTTTTTGAAGGGCTTCGTAAACCTGTGGGATTGTGATACCTAATGAGTTCAGCTTATCGTTGTCTAAGGCTACTTCATATTGCTTAACATAACCACCCCAGCCGCTTACTTCTGCCAAGCCAATCGTGCCTGCTAACTGTGTTCTTACGATCCAGTCCTGAATAGTGCGAAGGTCAGTTGCGGTATATTGAGTTTCGTAACCCTTTTTAGCATGAATAACATATTGGTATATCTCACCAAGGCCAGTGGTAATGGGCGCCAAAGTTGGTTCGTCTAATCCTTTTGGAATACTATTTTCGGCTTCCTTTAGTTGTGCGTTAACCTGCTGACGCGCCCAGTAAATATCCACATTATCTTTAAAAACAATGGTAATTACGGATATACCTGAGCGGGATATGGAACGTTTTTCGATGATCCCGGCAATATTAGCCATCGATAACTCTATGGGAGCGGTAATAAACTGCTCCACCTCCTGCGCCCCAAGGCTTGGAGCTTGTGTAATGATCTGTACCTGGTTATTAGTAATATCGGGCTGCGCATCAACCGGCAGGTTATACGCTGAATATATGCCCACCAGTATTAAAACCAGCGTCATAATCCCGACAGCTACCTTGTTCCTGATAGAGAACGCGATAATCTTATCAAACATAAAATGTAAAAATTAATACGAATACGGAAAAGCCAGGCAAAGTTTATTGCAGGCAAAAACAATTAAAAATTTCGTATTAACCTATTTGAGGGGGCTGCCAAATCTTGATGGGCTGTTCCTGAACAGCAGGCATGCCATAATCAGGGTATACACGTGTAATTGGTTTTATAAAAACCGCAGAGGTGATAGTTGCTGCTAAATATCTTGCTGTAGAACAGCAGGAGCATGTACAAAAAGGCGGGCAGGCCTCCTGGGCCCTTTCATCACTTGCAGTATGACTTTTTTGGATAGAAGCATGCTCAATATTCGTGTAAATATCATCCTTGTCCTGACAGGGTAATACCGCCAGTAAGATAAAATATAAGCTGAATATGAAAGCGAGGTATTTCATTCGTCAGCAAATATAAAGAATTAATTTGCTGATGAATACGGATTATTTCTTTGCACGGCATTGCAATATGTTAACCATTCAAAAAAAACATCCTGTTACACAACTAATTGCCTGTAAATAAACTAATATAGAATATTAGTATCCACGCCGTTTTGAAAAATATTTTACAACACACAAACAACTTTGTACACAACTGGCCTTTGTGGATATCTATTATATTTAAACAGCCCTGTTTACCCAATAAATCAGCTTATGATGACGATAGTCATTTTTTAAACGATTGCCGTATTTTAAATTTGACGATAAATCCAAGCAACATGAAAACCATACAATTCAACTTTAATCATCCGGTAAAAGGTAATGCGGTTTTATTACCCGCTAACGCCACTGGCAGCCCCTGCCCACGGATGAAAGTCGGGAGTTCAAAAGATCATTTGCTGTAGATCCCTGTCGGCAATTGTGATAAAGGGAAATGGGCACTTAACTGGCTTGGGAGTACCAACAATACCGAATACATCTTGCCAATACCGGCAATATGTAAGTTTAATAAATTGGCACTTTCTGAAACCGATAAACCATGCTCAGGCACCAGGGAACAAAACGTACCTATATACATAATGTAAAGCTGGCTTCGCTGCTGGGATTTACTGCAGGCTTTGTCAATGCAGCTGGTTTTCTGGGCTTCGCCGTATTAACTACCAATGTGACCGGGCATGCAGCCCTGTTTGCTGAGCGGATAGCCTTCCAGGACTGGGCAACAGCACGTGTGGTTGCTTTATGGATGCTCCTTTTTCTGGGTGGCACATTCATTTCGGGCCTGCTTGTCTCCCGTATTGGCCGCAACCAGCAATATTCCTATGTGATTCCTGTGGGCATGGAAATGACCATTCTGATGGCAGTAGCTTTGCTCGGCCACAGGTATAACGGTAGCCTGTTGGGCAAGGAATTATTTGCGGGCAGCCTGCTTTTTGCGATGGGTATTCAAAACGCCCTGGTATCCCTGGTATCCGGTTCAGTAGTGCGTACCACCCATTTGACCGGTACATTTACTGACCTTGGTATAGAACTCGCACAAGTACTACAAAAGACACGTCAGGACCGCCCGCTATTGAGATCGCGCATCAAGCTGCGCCTGGCTATTATCTTTTTTTTTATGTGCGGCGCGCTTGGTGGTGCTTATCTTTTTCGTTCTCTGGGTTTTCTTTCTTTCCTGGCGCCGTTTGCCGTACTACTATATACACTGGTATACGATGTGCTGCGGGTCAAACTCAAACGTTACTATTATCAATGGCAAAACCGGGTCAGAAATCACTGATCTATCTCCGGCATTGCTCTTCATTGCAATCACACTTTTATCATTATCTTGGCGGCCATTGCTCTTCCAGCAATACCTTACTATATAAGGGCCGTAATTTAAAAAAATGATATTAACTTATCAGTACCCTATATTTTCATAACGTTATGTTGCATTTGTGTAATTTCGTTCCTAAGCTAATTTTTTCTACTTTCGCCGCCTTTAAAATTTTAAGGGATGAAGCGATACTTATACGGAATTGATTTTGGTACCACAAATTCGGCCCTGGCTATTTTTGACGAGGAAAGTTGCGAAATCACCCATACTATTATTATCCCTTCGCTCATTTATTTCCATCAAAATGCGGCCGATGGACATGTGGTTGGCGAAGCAGCGATTATGGCTTACCTCAACGATAATATGAAAGGGCGTTTCATCAAATCGGTCAAACAGGTACTATCGCGCAGTAGTTTCACCGAAACCCGCATCCACAATAAACGCTACAATGCTTCAGACCTGGTTACTATTATTCTTAAAGAGTTGAAAACCCGTGCAGATCAATTGACCGGGCAAGATTGCCGTAAAGCGGTGATCGGCCGGCCGGTATTTTTTGATGATGACGATGTACAAAAGGACACATTAGCGCAAACCAGGCTACAGAAAGCTGCCACACTTGCTGGGTTCACAGATGTGCGGTTTCAATTTGAGCCAATTGGGGCGGCCTTCGCATATGAAAAAAGCCTGGTCAAAAAAGAAAATGTATTGGTAGCCGATCTGGGAGGCGGCACAACCGATTTCACTTACCTGGTGCTGGACCCGGAAAGAGCGAACAGTAAAGACCGAAAAAGTGACATGATGGCCAATGGTGGTATTTACATAGGTGGTGATACTTTCGATTCGGCATTTATGTGGGAAAAGGGCACACCCTATTTTGGTAAGAATACTAAATATGAAGCAACACCCGGAAAAGTATTAACCGTACCAGTATCTCTATTTGCCAATATTTGTTCCTGGGAACAAATGAATTTCTTTAACGGCCTGCGCATTAAGAAAGACATTGAAGACTATTACTTTTTTTCGGGCAATGACTGGAAATTCAAGAACCTGATAACATTGATTGATAACAACCTGGGATATTCGGTTTTTCAGTCGATTGAGCAAACGAAAATTACGCTAACCAAAAATAACGAAGCAATATTCCGCTATCATCAATCTGGGATCGATATAGAAGAGAACATCAGGCTGTCTGAATATCAAAAGATCATTGCCCGGGATATAGAACGGATAGCAAACTACCTTGAAAGTTTCCTTCACAAAAACAATATCGAACCCAATGATATTGATAGTCTTTTCCTTACCGGGGGTACTTCTATGGTTAGCAGTATTCAAACCCTGTTCAAAACCAGGTTTCCCCATGTCAAGCTCAATTCAGGAGACAATTTTAAGAGCGTAGCCAAAGGATTAGCTTATAGTGGTTATCTTTTCGAAAGCTAACCTTCTGTTTTTAAAATAAAAAACCTTGACTTTTCTCTGATGTGCAACGAGCTACCAATTAATTAGCTTTGTATCTGCATGAAGAAAATCGGATTTTTATCATTTGGACATTGGTCCAACCACCCTGCTTACAAAACCCGTACAGCAAGCGATACCCTCCTTCAGTCGATCGATCTGGCTGTTGCTGCTGAAGAGATTGGCATAGATGGGGCCTATTTCCGTGTTCATCATTTCGCAGCACAATTGGCATCACCATTTCCTTTACTATCTGCTATCGGCGCAAAAACAACTCAAATAGAGATCGGAACCGGTGTGATTGATATGCGGTACGAAAACCCCATGTACATGGTTGAGGATGCCAGCGCTGCCGATCTAATCTCAGGCGGGCGATTACAATTAGGAATCAGCAGAGGCTCTCCTGAACAGGTGATAGACGGTTGGCGCTATTTTGGTTATGAACCTGTTGAAGGGGAAAACGACGCAGATATGGGTCGAAAAAAAGCGCTGGAATTTCTGGACAAATTAAAAGGTGATGGCTTTGCCGAGCCTAATCCATATCCGATGTTTCCGAACCCGCCGGGCTTGTTACGTTTGGAGCCATACTCGGAAGGACTACGGGAACGCATTTGGTGGGGAGCCGCATCAAATGCCACTGCTGTTTGGGCGGCCGAACAAGGCATGCACCTGCAAAGTTCTACCTTAAAGTTTGATGAAAGTGGCAAACCCTTCCATGTACAGCAGGCAGAACAGATCCGATTATATAAAGAAGCCTGGAAAAAAGCGGGCCACGAACGTGAACCACGTGTTTCGGTTAGCCGCTCCATCTTTGCACTGGTAACAGACCAGGACAGACTTTACTTTGGGCAGCAGGGAAAAGGGACTGATAGTTTTGGCTATATTGAAGCTGATAAACGGGCGGTTTTCGGAAAAAGTTATGCCGCCGAACCGGATCAGCTAATCGCGGAACTGGCCAAAGATGAAGCCATTCAGGAAGCAGACACAATACTTTTGACCATACCCAATACGTTAGGTGTTGATTACAACGTGCATGTGCTTTCTTCGATCCTGGAGCATGTAGCCCCCGGGTTGGGTTGGCGTTAGTACCATCAACTATAACTCGTAGATAGATATACATCTGATCATTTATACATCTGATCATTCTTATAACGAATCGCTCACCGGAAAATGGCGATTTTTAACATCCCCTCTGGTGTGATGTAAAAACAACAACGCCTGCAATGGTTGATTTTGCAGGCGTTGTTTTATTCAGCGGTGAGGGAGGGAAAGAAATCCAACATTTAATCACCGTATTACAGAAAGTTGTTCCTTATCTTTTCGATCAGTTTATCATTTATCTTCTTTATAATAAGTAAGCACATTGTCGTATTTTATCAATTCGTAGCCAGCAGAAGCAGTATAACTGATCATATCGGCATTGTTTTTTTGAGCAAAAGATTGCAGTGCAAAAAACAAAAGTATGGTCGATAAATCGCCGGTTCATTGGTTTGTTTTTAATTGCCTGCTTATCTATCGAACAACAATAGCATTACCCGATGAATTAAGCACGGCATTTCCCAAATTAACAGGTATCCCATTTTTCCAATATTTAGCTACATTATAGGATCCGTTGTTTTCCCATCCCGATACATACACATCATTGCCAAAAACAGTGATACCCGTAGCGCCAGATGATACTGTTGATAATTTTACAGCCACTCCGTTTTTCCAATATTTTGCAAAAGTTGGCCCAACGTGGTAATAATCTTCTTGTTCATATCCTGCCACATATACGTCGTTTCCCGCTACGAAAACAGCGTTTAATACACCTACCGAAACAGCGCCCGCTGTTAGTGATGTAGCATTCCCGTTCTTCCAAATGGTAGCCATAGCCAACCCTGTTGTTGCATTGTTTTGGTTGCCTGCCACATACTTATCGCTACCGCTTACGTAAACAGCATTGGCAAAACAATGCTTATCGTTATTGGGTATAGTATAGGCCGGTATTATTCCGTTTGTAAATTCCCAGGGCGAAAATCTCCCCTGTGAATTGCGGTAACTTCCAACAGCATAAACATTGTTGGCATTTACGTAAATACCTGTGCAGGAGCCATTCCCGGTAACGATCTGTGATATAATGGGATCATTTACACTTATGGTTGTACCTGTTCCATTTTTCCAGTACCGGGGTAGGTCGAATCCATTAATAATTTCCCAGCCGCCAACATGCACATCATTACCGCTTACAGCAATGGTATTAGCAGTAGATGCATTAGTACCCAATGTGGTTTTGGTACTATTTTTCCAATAATTAGCTAATTGTAAATTATTGATTCTTTCCCATCCTGCTGCATACACATCATTACCATATATAAAAATGGAATTCAATGCCGACTCTTGTGTGCTCAACGTAACAGCGGTGCTGTTTTTCCAATAAGTAGCCAAAGGGTGGGCACCATTATCTTGGGAGCCCGCTACAAATACATCGGGCACGTAAGTAATGTTACCGCCAGTTGCGGTTTGGTTGCCTGTTTTTATTTTAACAGCCCCGCTGGCAGCTCCCACAGCAGGAACAATTACCTGCAGCTGTGTATTCGTGGCCGATTGCACTGTGGCTACTACTTCATTAATAGTAACATTATTATTGAGTGCTATAGCAGAAAAGTTGCTACCTGTTATGGTAAGCATGTCGCCATAGTGCAATGTGGTGCTAGATAAAGAAGCGACTTTAAGCGTAGTGTCAGTGTTCTGTGGTGGCGGATTATTAACAGGTGTGCGATTATCTTTTTTGCAGGAAGACAATGCAATCAGGAGCAGCACAAACATTATACTTGTTGCAAATACGTTGTATTTTGTTGTTTTCATAAGATTGAAGTTTTCACTTTGAAAAAAATATTATGATATAAAAGTAGATTGGCCTGAAGGCTGTCGCAATCATTAAAAAAGATGATTTTTTATCCGTCCACCGACTTAAACCTACGCCGGGTATAATCGTTGGCTATAATTCATCATTATGAATAGAAAAATCATTAAAAAAGATGAGTAGCTACAGCCCGGTATAATCCTTTATTTGCAGTGTTAAAAAATTTGTAACTTGAAGTATGTTAAGACCACTGGTGATATTAATTATAGCGCTCATTGTTCTTTCCAATAACGGACAAGCACAGCGACTGACAAAGAATGACAGCCTGCGCAACAATATCAACAAAGCGGGTACCGATAGCCTAAAGGTTGAGGCTTTGTATGAATACATGAAGGCTAACCTGAATAACAACACGTCAGATTTTGGGCCCTACGTAAAGCAAATGGCTTCTTTAAGCCGCAAAATAAACTTCAAATGGGGATTAAGTACGGCTTATATCCTGAGCTTGTCCTATTATAAAAATCATGGAGAATTTGAGCAGGCCTTAAAATATGCCGATTCAGCAACCTTTGTCACCAAAGGCGATACAGCCGAAAACATGCGCATTAATATGGGGCATATATCGCTTAACCGGGGTAATTTATATTACAATATCGGCGATAATGAAAATGCGCTTAAAGATTATTTCAAGGCAGAAAAAGTTCTCAATAAGGTACATCATAGATTACTCGCCACTGTTTACAGCAATATCAGCAACTGTTTTATGGCCCTAAATGATTTAAAAAAGGGAATAACATATGCACAATTAGCTGTAAACACAGCCAAACAATTTAGCGACAAGCGCTTATTGGCAACAGATATGATGAACCTTGCTACAGCCTACATGAATGCTGAAAATTACAAAGTAGCTGATTCTTTAATGCATGTAGTATGGCCCATTATATCGATACTGCAAAATTCAAAAAGTTTTTATGTATATTATTATAATAAAGGCGATATAGCAGCCAATTATCAAAAAGATACATTAAAAGCACTTTCCTATTATCATAAAGCGTACGAGTATGCTTTGAAAAACGCAGATGTATGGCAGTTGGGGAGATCGTTCGATTTTATAGTTCATTATCAATTGGCCTTAAAGCAAAAAGAAGCTAAGGCTAATATTGACAAACTGTATCAATTTGCCAAAGAAAATGAGCAGATGGATACTAAAGCCTCTGCACTGGATTATTATTCGAAGTGGTACAGCGGATTAGGTGATTATAAGAAAGCCTATGAATATCAAAAGCGATATCATGCAGTTTCTGATAGTCTGCAGTCAGACAATATAAAAGAAAAAGCCGCAATGATGGATGTTCGTTTCAGGGTTGCAAACAAAGAACAGGAGATCACTCAACTAAAAGACACGCAAAAAATACAGCAACTAACTATCCGTCAAAAAAACACGATCAACTATATTTTAATCGGAAGCACAATAGCTTTTCTTATTATCTCCTTATTAATGTATCGCAACTACAAACACCGACAGAAACTGCAGCAGGCAAAGATCGATGAATTGGAGACTGAAAAACAACTAACCGCCACCGAAGCCGTATTAAAAGGCGAGGAACAGGAACGTACCCGCTTAGCTAAGGACCTGCACGACGGATTGGGTGGTATGCTCAGTGGCATAAAATTTTCATTAGGCAATATGAAGGGCAATTTAATTTTAACACCAGAAAATGCACAGGCATTTGAGCGTAGTATGAACATGCTGGATAGTTCAATTAAAGAAATGCGCCGGGTTGCACACAACATGATGCCTGAAGTGTTGGTAAAATATGGTTTGGATACCGCGCTGAAAGAATTTTGTAATGAGATTGATCGAAGCAGGGTGCTGGATGTAAACTATCAGTCGGTTGGCATGGATAAGGCCCCTATAGAGCAAACGGCGGCTGTAACTATTTATCGTATTGTGCAGGAACTGGTAAACAACGCCATCAAGCATGCGACCGCAAAAAATGTATTAGTGCAGGCACATTTATCGGAACAGGAGAAGCTATTGATCATAACCGTGGAAGATGATGGAAAAGGTTTTGATAGTACTACCTTAAAACATGCCGAAGGCATTGGCTGGCAGAATATTCAAAACAGGGTTGAGTTTCTAAAAGGTAAGGCTGATATTCAATCTTCCCTCGGTAAAGGCACTTCTGTGATGATTGAAATCGGTATTTAATGAAAGCAAGTATTTTTATAGTAGACGACCATTATATGGTAATTGAAGGTATCCATTCTTTATTACTCCAGGAAAAAGGTATTGAGTGGATGGGACACGCCACTAATGCCGATTCCTGCCTGAGTTTCCTAAAGCGGCAAAAACCTGATATCATACTGATGGATGTAAGCCTGCCTGATAAAAGCGGCACCGAGTTGTGTAAAGAAGTAAAGCAGTTATATCCTTCGGTATTGGTACTGGGCCTTAGCACCTTTAACCAGCAAGCCATTATTCAAAACATGATGGATAACGGGGCTTCTGGTTATGTACTAAAAAACGCTACCAAAGAGGAATTACTGGAGGCAATAAATGAGGTATTAAAAGGCAAAAAGTATTTTAGTTTTGAAGTTGCCACTGCTTTAAGGGAAACCAGGGAGAAACAACCGCTGGTTACCCGCCGTGAAAAAGAAGTGTTACAGTTAATAGCCTATGGGCTTACAAATGCTGAAATAGCAGAAAAGCTCTTCATCAGCATCCCAACAGTAAACACACATCGCAAAAGCTTGCTGGAAAAATTTGAGGTAAAAAACACAGCGATGCTAATTGGTAAAGCTACAAAATTGAAGTTGATTTAGTTTGCTATAGTTTTTCTAAATCCTCCATTTGACTCTAAGAAATTCAGCCTGAAAAACTTACAGGCCTAAAATTAACAACATCGAACCTTAAGGGGTACGCTGAACATACATCCACTGGAAAGCCGAGTTTGTTTTTCTCAGCACAATTTAAATAGAGACTACTGGCAAAAATATTAAACAGGTCCCTGACAACGTGGGGTACCCCAACCCTATCGCTTAACGGCAAAAGCGCTGTTTAGGAGATAGACGAAAAATATATAATTATACAGGCCCCCTTCTTTATTACTCCTACACCACGCTTCAACAAAAGCGCATCAACAATGTTGATGCGCTTTTATCCGGGCCAGCAGGATCAATCTAGTTTGGTGTATAAGATGATCCTAATTCATCTACTGATGAATTTATGCCTGCGTTGTAATCCGATAGCGACCAGATGGTCCCACTGGTTATATTGGCTATATATAAATCATAGCCACCGGCTGTACCTGAGCGGGTGCTGGATAGTATGACATAGCTTGTACCGCAGGGATAGGCATCGGCGTACTCGGCGTTATTATTATTAAATGGCAGCCGTGTGCGCGTGCTGTTTGCAAAGTAGCCCATATAAACCTGGTCATGATGATCGGTGCTGCTATACCACCTGCTATACAGAAAGGTGCTGGCATCGCGTTTGATAGGGTAGTACTCCTGCACTCCGCTTACATTGGCCAAGGCAGTTTTATTGGTGCCGTCCAGGTTTATCTGGTAAATGTCTGATGCGCTCCCTGCTCCCTGCGCAAAAAGCAGGGCTGTAGCATCGTCGTTATAGTAAGGCATACCTTCTTCAAGAGCACTGGTGTTGGTGACCACATCGGTAATATTACCGGTAAGTTCCATTAATTTTAAATCGCCGGCTTGTTTAAAAGCGATGCGGTAACCGTTTGGTGAAAATTTAGGATCTTCATCCCGCAGGCCATTGCCTGCCGTAAGGTTAGTCGGGCTGCTGGCCGAACCGACAGTCCACAAATAAATATCCCAGTCACCTGAACCTGCGGGCTGGCCCATAAAAACGATTTTGGTACCATCGGGACTAAAATGGGCATTCATCGGGTAGTCAATATTCCAATTCTGGCTTACCCAAGTTAATGCATTTGTGTTAAAATTATAGATATACATTTTTGTACCAGAACAGGCGTAGCAAGAGTAGCTATGGTAAACAAGTTTACCGGCAATACTAGGTTTTGCCTGTATAGCATTAGTTTCCGGGTGGATACCTATTGGACTTTTTACTGTCTCAGCAGCTGCTTTGTTTTTGTAATCTTTTTGGCAAGAGCCGAACATTCCTGTTAAGAAAACAAGCGTTAAAATTGAAATCCTTTTCATGTTATTTAAGTTTTAAAGTGATAAAGTGTTAAACTAATCTGGATACCTTTTTATATTAAATCATAAAAAAGATTATATTAATTAGGCGTATATGCCGCGCCCAATTCATTGTCAGACGAATTGATGCCGGCATTGTAGCTTGTTAACGACCATATGTTGTTACTGGTGATATCTGCTATATACAGGTCGTACCCACCGGCGGTTCCGGCACGGCTGCTGGAAAGGATCACATAGTTTGCTCCGCAGGGATAAGCGTCGGCATATTCTGCGTTGTTATTGTTAAACGGAAGCCGGGTACGGGTGCCGTTTGCAAAATACCCCATATAAACCTGGTCATGATGATCGCTGCTACTGTACCACCGGCTGTACAAGAAAGTGTTTTGGTCGCGCTTTATCGGGTAATACTCTTGCACATCAGCGACATTTGCTAAGGCCGTTTTATTGGTTCCATCAAGATTGATCTGGTAAATGTCAGAATTGCTGCCCGCCCCTTGTGCAAAAAGCAGGCCCGTGGCATCATCGTTATAATAAGGCATGCCTTCTTCGATGGAAGGAGTATTGGTGATAACATCTGTAATATTAGCGTCAAGGTCTAACAATTTAAGGTCCCCGTCTTGTTTAAACGCTATCCTGTAACCATTTGGTGAGAATTTGGGGTCTTCATCCTTCAAACCATTCCCCTCCGTAAGGTTTGTTGGGGCATCTGTTGAGCCAACTACCCAAAGGTAAATATCCCAATCGCCAGAGCCGGCCGGTTGACCCATGAATACGATCTTTGTGCCATCCGGATTAAAGTGAGCATTTATAGGATAATCAATATTCCAGTTTTGGCTTATCCAGCTTACGGTATTCGTGCTAAAATTGTATATATACATTTTTGTGCCGGCACAGGCGTAACAAGAGTAACTATGATATACAAGTTTACCAGTAATAGCAGGCTTTGGGTTTGCGCTGGTTAACGGCGTATCAATCGCTGCCTTTCCATCTTCAGGATCAAACGGTACACTGTTCTTTAATTCTTTTTGACAAGCGCCAAGTATTCCGGTGATAAAAACTAACGCTATAATTAATATTCTTTTCATTTTATTTTAGTTAAAAAAGGTTTTCACATTATCACGGTTAAGTTAATAGCCGGGGTTCTGCTTCAATTGATTGTTCCTGTTAAGTTCGCTTGCCGGGATAGGAAGTAACATCTTATCACTGTTGGCTGCGTAATTAACCAGTTCTCGGTCGGCGTTTCCACAGTTTAGTTTGTATTCCTGCAACGCATTCATGGTTGTTGTGAATTTCCCTGCCCTTACCAGGTCGTTAAACCTGGATCCCTCAAACGCAAGCTCTAAACGGCGCTCATTCAGGATGTAGGTTTTAACGGTCTCTTTATCGCTCATAGTTTTGCCAGTTAAATGCGCACGTCCGCGTATTTTATTTAAAAGTGTAATCGCGCCATCGGTTCCAGATATATTCCCTAATTCGTTTTGGGCTTCGGCTTTCAATAATATGATATCAGCCAGGCGGATCAGGTAAGTATAATCACCGCTTGCATAACCATTTGCGTGCTCCCACTTAAAAACGAAAGGTATTTGCCCTGCAGAGGCACATGGCTTCCAGTACTCATCCGCCCATTCGGCATTGGCCATCAGGATATTTGTATTCTTCCGCTCGATGTCACCTTCGCTGTCATATGCCTTAACTAAATCCACCGAAGGCGTACAGTATTTCCTCCAGGCATCTCCGGTTAACGACGGCGGTAAAAATAATTGCGGCCCCCAGTTAGCCTGAGCGGTATTGGCAATAAACTGAACCTCGAAAATCGCCTCGGAATTGATGTAATGGGAACCATCAAACAGCTGGTTATAAATAGGATGCAAATCGTAACCGGCCGGGCTGTTAATTACGGCATTACAATACGTTACAACTTTGTTATAATCAGGGTTGGGCATTTGCGCGTATACCTGGGCCAAAATAGAATTTACAGCACCTTTAGTTGCCCTCGATTTATTGACCGAAGCGCCCTGGCCATAGTCATCAGGTAAAACAAGCGCATCGTTTAAATCAGCGATAATTTGTTTGTAAACCGCATCCGGAGTTGCTGCAGGGACATTCACTTTTGATGCGTCGACAGAACCAAAGTCAGTTACTAACGGTATATTTCCATATAGCTTGAGTAGTTCAAAGTAATAGTAAGCTCTTAAAAATTTAGCTTCCCCGGTTATTTGCGATTTTCTTTCAGCTGTTAACTGCGGATCATTCACGCTCTGGATCTTATCGATAACCAAATTTGCACGGGCGACCCCATTAAAAAGCTGCCGGTAGTCAAACGTTGTGCGGCTGTTTGAAGATGATATTTTTAGGGCATCATATTGATTGATCTCCTGGTCATCCCCCCCGGAGTAGGCGTTATCTGATCGTGCATCACCCAATAACACTCTGTCCCAAATAAAATATTCTTGATATAAAGTATTGTACACGCCTGTGAGTGCTGCCTCAATATCTTTTGATGTTTTATACGCATTGCCCGTAGTAGCACTGGATTCTGGAGTAACATCCAGGAATTTCTTGCATGATGCGCATAGCGCGATGCACATCATCCATATGAAGTATTGTTTGATCCTTTTCATTTCTTAAAAATTTAGTGATATTACAATGAGATATTTAAGCCGATAATAAATGTTCTTACCTGAGGATAAGTTCCGTAATCAATTCCGGACACGCCGTTCTGACCTGCAAAAGCACTTACTTCTGGGTCAAAACCGCTGTATTTGGAAGAAGTGAAGATGTTTTCCCCGGTGACATATAAGCCCAGCTTTTGAATGCCCAGTTTTTGAACGATAGCAGGGGAAAACGAATAACCGAGTGTGGCCGACTTTAGGCGCAGGTATGAGCCATTTTCAATAAACCTCGAAGATATGCGGCTATTATTAACATCATCTGCCACGGCTTTAGGGATATTGGTAACCTGGCCGGGAGTTGTCCACCGGTTTAAAACCGTTACAGATTGGTTTCTGAAATCGTTCAGTCCCTCTGTTTCTATCCGGGTTGCGTTGAAGATCTGGTTGCCCTGTACGCCCTGGAAGAATATGTTGATGTTGAAATTTTTGTAACTAAAGAAATTTGTAACACCGTAGGTGAATTTCGGATTAGCATTTCCTATTACCCGTTTATCATCATTGTTTAATATACCATTGTTATCAAAATCTTCATATTGTTCCATACCTGTTTGAGGGTCAACACCCTTGGCAACATATCCGAAGAAAGTTCCTAAGGGATAGCCTTCTTTGATAATGGCAGCTTCTTCGCGTTGGTAAATTGCGCCAACAGGTAGCACCTGGTCTGCTATATAACCTACCTTATTGCGGTTAATGGATAAGTTTAAATTGGTTTCCCATTTAAAATCACCAACAAGATTTTTTGTGCTCAAGGCAAACTCTATACCTTTATTTTCGAGGTTACCCACATTCTGCAGAGCGCCGCTGAAACCGCTTGATAATGCAACCGGCTTATCAAACAGCAGGTCCCGGGTTTGCTTTTTGTAGGCATCAACAGATAGGTTTACCCGTGAGTTGAATAGTGAAATATCAATACCCAGGTTGTTTTGAATGGTTGTTTCCCATTTCAGGTCCCTGTTTTCAGGGGTATCAGGACCCGTTCCTGAATTAAGTACACCGCCTAAAACGTAGTTATAGCCTACGCCAACCTGTCCAAAATAGGAATAAGCGGCAATACGGTCATTACCTACTTTACCCCAGCCGTACCTGATCTTAAGGTCACTTAAAAATGATACATCTTTAAGGAAGTTCTCTTGGGAAAGTCTCCATCCAACAGAGAACGAGGGGAAGTAACCCCATCGGTTATCCGGCCCGAATACAGATGAAGCATCAGCCCTAAAGTTTCCAGTTACCAGATATTTGTCATTAAAGGCATAATTAACCCGGCTAATGATCGCCTGGTTTGTTCTCGCACTTCTTGAGCCTGTTGCCTTATTGATAACCGATCCGCCGTTAACTGTAGTTACCGTTGATGATGAAAAGTTTTTTGTTTCTATCGCCGAACCTTCATAAGAAGACTTGGACATGGAGAATCCGCCAAATGCCTCGATGGAATGCTTGCCAATTAGTTTTTTATAGGTCAATGTATTTTCATTGAGCCAATAGGAGTTTTGATTCATGTTTAGATTGGCAAGCCCATTATTTACCCTTCCAAAATCTGTTTTAAACGGATCAAGGAAATAGTTATACCGGTCGGTAGCATAATCATAACCGAAAAGTGATTTTGCTTTAAGTGAACTCAAGATATTGACTTCTGCATACACATTGCCAAAAAACCTTGAGTTGTTATAGCCATTAATGGCTCCATCCGTATAAGCCGCCGGATTATTAAATGATAAACGTAAAGGGTTGGCGGTAAATGACCCATCAGGATTGAATATATCGATGACTGGTGAAGATGTTAAAAGGTTCATGATCACACCACCTTTGCCGGAACCTCTGTTGTCGTCAATATTACTGTCGAACCATCTTGAAAACAATACGCTTGTACCTACCTTAATTATCTTACCAACCTTCTGGTCTAAATTCACTTTAAAGTTGTAGCGGTTAGCAGAGTTGTTTCGTGCCACGCCATCATCTTTGATCCAGCCGCCTGATACATAGTACTGTGTATTGTCGCTTCCCCCGTTTAATGCGAGTTGATAGTTTTGTGTATAAGCATCTCTGAAGATTACATCTTGCCAGTTGGTATTGGCCTTGTACTTAGTCCAATCTGCCACCTCGTTCAATTCAGTCATCAAATCGATATACTGGCTCCTGTCCAGAACATTCAATCTTTTGACAACATTTGATACCCCGCCATAGGTGGAGAGTGTTAAGGTTGGCTTTTGATTTTTTCCTCTTTTAGTTGTGATCAAAACTACACCGTTGGCGCCGGAAGCGCCATAAATCGCGGCCGAAGAGGCGTCTTTAAGTATAGTAATAGATTCTATATCAGTTGGATTGAGGTCATATGTTGTAGCGCTTTGCACACCATCAACTATGTATAGCGGTTCGCTATCGGCCGTGATAGAAGTTGTGCCACGTACCCTGATGGATATACCTGCCTGCGGTTTACCCGATGGCCGGATAACTTCAACACCGGCTGCTTTTCCCTCCAGCGAATAACCAAAGTTAGTGGCCGGCCTGTCTTCCAAATCTTTCGATGTAACGATACTCACAGCCCCGGTAAGGTCTTTTTTGCGTTGCGTGCCATAACCAACAACGACAACGGCGTTAAGCTCCTTAGCATCGGGATGAAGCGCTATAGTTATGTTTTGTTGCCCTGTGTAATTAAATGATTGGGTAGTCATCCCCACATAGGAAATGGCAATTTTTGCATTTTGCTCAACACCTATAAGTGTAAATTCGCCCTGTACATCGGTTGTTAGGGTTTTGTTAATGCTACCTATCACCGTAACGGTTGCTCCTGGTAAGGGGCGGCCGGTTTCGTCAACTACCTTTCCATGTAACTCTGCGATAGTTTGCCCTGCGGTAGCCTTTAAAAGGGCCCCATCCTTTAGCTTAAAAGTTACCGACCTATCTTCGATGTGATAAATTAGCGGCTGGTTCTGCAATGACTGTTTTAATGCCTCATCAATAGACGCGTCTTTTAAATCGACGGTTACCGGGCTAGTTAATTCCAAGATATCGTCGCTATAAACAAAATCGTAGCCACTTTGCTGACGTATTTTTTTCAAAACCTTGTCAAGGCTCGCGTTTTTTTCCTTAAGGGTGATTTTTTGGGCGAAAGTGGATGCGCTGACAGTCATCACAGATATCAACAGCATGAGGGTGGTCATTTTCACGACTAAAAATATTATGCGCCGCGGATATAAACGGCGCGTGCTTATGCATACTGCATTTAAATTCATAAATTTGAATTGTTCAGGTTAAATAAATTTGTTTTCAACACACGGATATTATTTTTCCTTATTGAGGCCATGCCGCAAAAGAAAGGGTGACCTGAACATGCAGCGTATCCCGAGGTCCAAGCCGGGATGCGTTTTTTATTTCAGGCACCATTGGGAGGCAACTACCAGCGTAAAACTTTTCTCATAATTTAATTTTTAGGGTATAAAATCTAGTTTATTTAATTTCAAAGCGGCTCTATCGGGCCTCAATAACTTGCACCTGGTTGTCCTTAATTAAAAAGTTAACTTTACCTGTGTTGCGGAAAAACTCCAGTATGGCAGCCAGTTTACGCGTTCGGCTCACTGCGCCGTTGAATTTGATGGATTTAAGTCCCTCATTTTGCCAGGCAAAGTCAACGCCGTAAATACGCGATACATCTGCCAGGATATCGCCTAATTCGCGGTGGCTGAAAATCAATTTCCCTTGCAGCCAATCAAGCGTTTCTTCCAGGTCAGCATCCTTTACAACAAGCTTATTGCTGGTCACAACAGCTTGCTGGCCGGGTGTTAATAAAGCATCTTTACCCGTTGCGCTTAAGCGCACACGCACGGACCCTTCTACCAATGTTGTTGCCGCATCACTTTCGTAAGCCCGTATATTAAATTCAGTCCCTATATCTTCAACAGTTTGATTTTTTACATGTACTAAAAATGGATGCGATGCGTTATGCTTTACTTTAAAATAGGCCTGACCGGTTACACTAACCTCGCGCAGCTGACCTTTAAAATTGACGGGATAAGTAATGCTCGATTGCGCATCCAGGTAAACCTCTGTACCATCAGCCAGTGTTAAGCTGTATTTATTGCCGCTATTGTTAGTAAGCGTATGGGTAAGTAATTCATTGCTATTAGCGGTACCGGCATCGTAACTTATTTCACCATTTTTTTGATGCAGCTCTGTGCCATCGACTACCCGGGTATTGCCATGCGCTGCTGGATTCAATACTATTTTTTTGCCTGTATTTAAGGTTAGTACTAAACCCGACTGCCTGGGTACCAGGCGTTCGATATCCGCAACCATTTGTTTTTGAGCGGTTTGTTTCTGAAGCAGTATATAACCACCTGTTGCCAGTACCAGAATAATTGAGGCAGCGGCGGCAATGCGAGGCCACATGGGTTTAATAGCAGGTTTAAGATTGCCGGGAGTGATATTGTTCCAAACCCTACCGGCATCAGCCAATATTTCTGCGGGTTGGTAAACCTTGTTGCTATCGTTGGAATACTGAAGCAGCCAGCCATCTAAAAAGGCCTTTTCTTCATCAGTTGCCGTACCGTTTTCAATGCGTTTTAAAAGCCCTTTAAGTTCAGTTTCAGTCATACTATAGCGCGGATCATATCCTTTTTATAATAGTAAGACGAGCAACCAAGTGCTAACAGGTAGGTAAATTGAATATTTATTTATGCCATATCATAAAATACAGGTAGGCAATGATCCCCAGTTTTACACGCAATATTTTTAATGCGTTACTTACCTGTTTACTAACGGTTTGTTCGGCTAAGTTTAGCCGTTCGGCTATTTCTTTATGGCTCAGGTGATGTTTACGGCTTAATTCAAATATCTCGCGCATTTTAGGCGGTAAACCGGCAATCTCTTTTTCAATAATAGCGGTCAGCTGGTTTTCGCGCGTGCGGTAGTCGGTAGCTTCGTGAGATTGAGCGGCAAATGATAAAATAGAAGCAAAGTATTTATCTTTTACTTTACTGTGAACAAACTGGTCTATAATAATATGGTGAACAGATGTATATAAAAAGCCCGCAAGATTTGTAGTGATTTGAATTTGCTGGCGCCTGGCCCAAAGCCGCGTAAAAACTTCCTGTACGATGTCCCTTGCTTCTTCACGGTTACGGGTTTTATTAAACGCATGATGAAGCAATGTGAAAATATACCGGTCGTAAATTGTGGTATAGGCTACCTCGTCGCCCGACTGTAATAAATCGAGCAATTCCTGGTCGGTATATTTTTGGTACACACTTGAGCCGGGGTAAGCCATTGCATAAAGTTATGCAAATAATAAAAGAATGTTAAGTTAATTATCAAACATCATAGCAGGTGAGATCATTATTTACCTACTACTATTTAAACAGAACTCCGCAGGTGCCTAAATAAACAATATTTATATCCTGAGACTGGACTCGAACCACGAACCCTCTGATAAAATAGCAGGACTAGAGCAGCCTGTCATTTCGCAGGTGAGTTGGGAGTATAATTATTATACTACCTTTATATACCGGATGGTAAGGTACCGGCGCTCATAATAAAAACGGCAATTTCTTTGTATTATCAAAATTTGGCGTGATTAATTTGCCGATGTACCGGTATTGCGCAGCGGCAACAGAAAGTGGAAGGTAGAACCGCGGTCTTCCACACTATCCACCCAAATTTTCCCGCCGTGATCGACGATGATCTTGGAGGCTACAAATAGCCCCATTCCTAAGCCGGAATGTGTTTTCACAACATCTGTATGTCTGTAAAATTTGTCAAATATACGTTCGGTTGCATCCGCTGACATTCCTATTCCCTGGTCGGTCACGCTGATCTGCGCCATACCTTCATTTTCATCGCTACATATGATCAGTATCTCGCTGTTTTTATCTGAATATTTAGCAGCGTTACCCAACAGGTTGGAAAACACCTGCTCCATTCGTATCCGGTCAATGTATACCGGCAACTGGCCGCAAAGCCGAGTCTTAATAGTATTATGGGGATAAATGTGCCGGATAATATCGGTCATTTCCATTACGAAAGCATTGAATTCGACTTCCTCTTTGACATACTGCAAATTACCGTTTTCTATCTTCGTGATATCCAGTAACTGTTGGATCAGCGACAGCAATTTATTGGTCTGGGCGTCTACTTTATCGAGAAGCCTCCCTACTTGTTCACTGCACTGATTTTTTAACCCTTTGGCTATTTGCGTATAGGCCTTGATAATCGTTATCGGCGTTTTTATCTCGTGGCTGGCCACCGAGATAAACTCGGTCTTCTTTTCGTCAATGATTTTGGACTGGCGTAATTCTTCCTCTTTTTGTTCGGCCAGCGTTTTTAATGTCTGGTTACGCTGCTTGATCTCTTCATAGGCGTTAATGGGATCCTCTTCCGACAAAACTCTTTTGATCCCGGCAATTTTGCCAGGGTCGAGCTTCAGGGAACGAGGTATCCCAAATTTCATCTCAATCCTGTTATGGCTGTCTCTGTCACTATGTGAAAATTCAGGAACAAGCTTTTGTGCATAAAAATAACCCGCATCATCATTACTAAACTTTATCTCGCTGTCGTAGGTTACCACAGCAAGCAGACTATAGCGGGTCTGATTCTGTTGTAATGCAAGGATAAGAATGCCTTTATCCGTATGCTCGATCACTGAACGGGCAATTTCAGAAACTGCCGTTGCGAAAGTAGTTTGGGTTGCTGTCGTTAAGCCAATTCTTTCTGCAACCCGCATCGAACGCTTATGAGCCAGTACAAGGTCCATTTCATTCTCCAGTGTTATCGTTAGAATTTCTATCATGTTATTTTACTTTGGCGACGATAACGGACATATCATCATTACGACGCGCATGATCTTTGTAAATGGCAGCAGCTAAAATAGTCAGATCGTATTTATGAATAAGGGGGTACTTATTTGTCTCGATGCGAGTTTTAATGCCATCCGAACACATGATCAGCTGGTTGAATTGTTCAGCCAGATAGCTTTGTTCGTTCATCGTATTAGGTATATTATGGCCTACAATACCATTATAGGACATATGGTTCTTGAAATTCCCCGGGGACTGCATCCTTAAGAATATATTTCCGATACCGGTAGAAGACCATCTTTTTGCTGTTATATCATAACCTACGACATTGATGACCGCTCCGCGTGTTTTTTTGATCGCATGGTGAATGAACCGTAAAGTTTCCGTGGGACTAAAATCAGGAAAAACACGAAATGCAGCCGCTGCTTCGTTAATGGCTTTGTTGGCTTCGGGGCCGTGCCCGAGACCGTCTGCAAGCATGAGTTTGATATATTTATCTGTCTTCTTGTAAACAAATCCGTCTCCGCTTACCTGTTCTCCCGGCTTACTGACAACGATTGGGCGTATGAGCAGATCGTACCGCCCTGCTTGATGTTTTCCGGCGTCACTGTAGACCCTGCTCAAAACGATAGTGCCCCAGCCTGGTTGCGAATAGATTTCAAATACATCAGATAAACGCTTCATGCTGCCCAGGCCATGACCCAGGGTACTGGTGGTCGAAACACCGTCCTGCATCATTTTTGATAAGTTAATTATCCCCGGGCCGTTATCGATACAGATTACCTCGAGGTAGGGTGCGCCGTCATTAAGAAACAGGCCGGCCAGGATCTCTCCATCATCACTATATTTGAAAAGATTGGAGGTCATCTCCGCAACGATCAGGTCGATCTCGCTAACACGTTTCGCCGGCATGCCTGCCTCTGCGGACATACGATGAATTTCCTTTTTGATCAGCGAGAAATAGCTGCGGTCATTTGCAGCAAAACTGATATGCGTCGCATTAACCATTTGCCCATTTCACTATTGTCACCGTAGTGCCCTTCCCAACAATACTTTTAATATCAAATTCGTTAACCAAACGCTTCGTGCCGGGCAGGCCCAGGCCTAAGCTTTTGCCAGTCGAAAACCCATCACGCATGGCCGCGGCGATATCGGGTATCCCCGGGCCATTGTCCATAAATGTTAAACGGACGCCATTATTACGGCCGCTGGATACAACCTCGATAAGGCAATTACCGCCACCGCCGTACCGCATCATGTTTCTGACCAGTTCGCTGGCAGCAGTGATCAGGCGCGTTTGATTAACCAGGCCCATTTTGATCTTCACCGCTACTTCTTTAACGCGGTTTTTCAAGAAAACCACATCCTGCTCCTGGTTTACCTTGATCATATCTTTACTCAGCGATAATAGCATCGTCGTCGGTGTCATCCTCATCATCGCCGAAAGTGTCGATCATGGACTTGAGCAAATTCATACCTTTTTCCATATCGAGAGCCGTGTGAACGCCTTTCAAAGGCAACCCCAGCTCGATTAGCGTAATAGCGACAGCCGGCTGCATACCTACCACAACAGTTTCTGCATCAAGGATTTTTGACATGCTGGCGATGTTCCCAATAATGCGGCCCATAAATGAATCGACGATGGATACAGCCGAAATATCAATCAGTACTCCTTTGGCACTTGTCCTTTGAACCATCTGCACTAAGTCAGCTTCTAAAGTTAGCGCAAGGCGGTCGTAAAGGTCAACTTGAATGGACACCAACAGAAAGGCGCCCATCCGAAGAATAGGGATCCTGTCCATACTTAGTTCGTTTTACTCACTACTTTTTTAACTTCCAGCCGCATAACTTTGAATGCATAAGCCAGTGCGCTCGCCAGGGTCGATTTGGTAATAATGTTAGACAGATCTATACCTAAATGCACGACCGTTTGTGCGATCTCGGGGCGTATTCCGCTGATGATGCATTCAGCTCCCATTAAGCGAGTGGCGCTGACCGTTTTGATCAGGTGCTGTGCAACAAGTGAGTCCACGGCCGGGACACCGGATATATCAAGGATGGCGATGCTTGAACCAGTATCTACAATTTCCTGCCACAGGTTCTCCATAACGATCTGGGTACGTGCACTGTCTAAGGTCCCAATGATCGGTAAAGCCAGGATACCGTCCCAGACTCTGATCACGGGTGTCGATATTTCCGAGATCTCATCGGTCTGCCGCAGGATCACTTCTTCTCTTCCTTTAATGAAGGTTTCGAAAGTGATTACGCTCAAATTATCCATGATGCGGTTAATCTTTACGCTTTCATCGAACAGCGTTTGCAGATCGTTTTTGGTCTCCCCTTTTAATACTTCTAAAATAGCGTCCTTTAACGAAAATATAAAGTTACCCGTTTCGCGGGGGCTGAATCCCTGGCGTGCCCTGGTGATGGCGATGCCGCCCAGGATTTCGATCACCGGATTCCATTCGTCAGCGTTCAGGTCATTGAAATTTGCGGAAGACAGGTTACCTACTAACGCGTCTATAAGCTCTTCAGACTGGCTTCTCAGTTCTTCGTTACTGATCAGATCGTCACGCAGTCCCTCATCAGAGAGCTGGTTTTTCATCCAGAGTTCAAGGATGTTTTTTTTCTTTTTTTGTAGCAATTGTGATGTATTAAATGGCATGGATGAAGAGATACAGGTTAAAAAACAAATTAAACTATATGGTTCAAACTCGACAAAGTTGAATTAAGGTGGAAAGGTAGCGAACGTTTTGCACAATAGGAAATTCTTTATAATATTAGGATATTTTAAAGGAAAACTTGCAACAGAACGCCATTCGCCCCGGTCAGATCTTCTGGCATATCAACATCGTTACTTGATTTCCCTGGAGAGCACCAAATCATGTTTCAACTAATCAAATCACACCCTGCGAACCTCAGTTCATTTGTCAACGCAAAATATTCTGTTCTGACAACATTTGCCGACGCTTATTCGATCCGCAAACTTTTGGCAGGATTCATAACCGCAGCTTTTAAACTTTGGCAACTAACGGTTAACAGGGCATTCTTTAAAACGCTCCTAAAGAATAATAACCCTTAACAAGTCCCGCTAATCCAATAGCAGGAAAATGTATCTAATTTTCAGAATGTAGCCACTTGTATTATTGATACCTGGCTTTAAGCAATTCTTTCATATACAAATTAAGCTCGAATTGATGATCGACAGGTGATTTACAGGCGGGAATCAGCTGCATATAAGGCGGCGGCCCAAATTCGGTAGCGATAGGAAATATTTTAGTACCCGCTCTTTTATTCGTTTCAATGATGATATCCCACCAACCCAAAAATGCGTTAAGCGCATATTGCCATTCGGCAACGCGTGGGTCAGGTACCTGCGGCCCTTGTTCAAAACCTACCCGGGCATGGATGTAACGGGTTCGGTTAATGGCAATACATAAAGTATCCTGGAAATTTTGCAGCATGCTTTCGGTAACACAAACCCAGTGCGACAGATCGGCGGTTATAACAAAATCCGGGCGCTGCTCAAAAAAATCTACTATCATTTGCGGCGAGTAGCCCAACCTACCCCGATGTGTTTCGTGGGCTACGGTAATGCCCGTTTTAGCCGTAAACTCAAGTGCTATATCAACCAGTTGAAGGTTTTGTTCGAATGAAAAATAATCTCTGCCCGTATGCGAATTAATTAACAACGGTTCTGCTTCGGCACAAGCCTGCAGATTTTTTAAATAAGAAGTTTTAAATTCAGCAAAAGTATTGCCATGAGCCTGATGCTGGTGCGCAACATACACCAATTGGTGTTGTTGCAGGTAATTAAACAGGGTACGTTTATCGGCAGGATTGGCTGGTAGCCAGGTATCTATCCCGTCATACCCTGCCGCTCTAACTTTATCCAGGAAGGCACTTATCTGTAGGTGCTTATGCCCCCATTGCGGGCTTAGTATTTTTATCTCCATAAATAATATTTATGCTATTGGCTTTACAACAAATTTAGTACCTGGTTTGCAGGCTTTTTTTATGTTTAGGCTACCATCAGCGCTGGCTTTTGCTTTTTTGGAGAAGCCATTTATAGTATATTGATAATTGGTACTGGGTTGTAAACCATTTAACGTAAACTCGTAGTTACCTGCAGAGGTTATGGTCCAGTTAAACTGGTTCTCCGTCCAATTGTCAACAGTCAAATTAATTCTGCTTGCTGATGCCGACTTTATTTTCAGCTGCATTTCTTCCCTATTGCCTGGGTAAAAAATAAAGTTATTGCCGGTTTTATTTGCGCCGAATGCGCTATTACATTTTACAGTGAAGCCAGTAGTGCTCATGTTGTAATTGTTTGTACTTAGCTTTAAATTATATTTAATACCGCGCAGTGTATAAGTAAACGCTGTACCATTTAATACCGGCGATAAGTTTGGCTCGATACCCATACGGTTCCATTTTGGGCGAATGCCGTAAATGTCGCGATAAAGCGCGGTGATGCTGGTGCTTATGCCGGCCAGAATATCATCGCCCAGGCCGAGTTGTGTAACACGGCTGTAGCGTTGCGATGAAAGGCCATCCTTTTTATATTGGGCAAGTATATTATTGATGAATTTAAGCGCAATGCCTTTATCATAATGAACATAAGCGCGTATGCCCATATAGCCCCAGGTGGGAAAAATGTCGCCGTTCTCATATTTAGGGAACGGCCAATTACCCGGCGATACCTCGGCCTGCGTAAATGAATCATAACACAGCGGCCAATGGAAAAGCTTTTCCTGGTTATTTCGCTGTTCTATCTGGTCAAGTATCTGTGCTATGCGTTGTTTATCATCACATATGCCAAAGGCAATGGCAGCAAAATTCACCGGGGTAACTAAGTTATCGCCATGTATTGAGCCATCGTTATCGCGCCAGTACACATATTGTTTTTTGGCCGCCGACCAAAAGCCCCCCTCCTCTACGGGCTTGTTAAATGCAGTTTTTAAACGTGCAGCTACGGCAGTGTAATAAGCTGCTTTTTGTGAGTTACCCAATACCTTTTCGCAATTAGCCCATAAGTTCAGGGCCTCGTAAAGCTGGGCATTTACAAATGCGTTCTCATAGCTGGCCCAAACAATATCCAGCCAGTCGCTGGCTTTTCCCTCGGCAATATTATTGTTCAGCATTTCAAAAATACCGTTGTTATTAGCATCCCGTTTTATCACCCAGTCCAAAGCCTTTTCGCACGATGTTTGGTGCGATTTTAGCCAGTCAACATCGCCATTAATATCAAACTGCTCACTTGCGTTAATTACATATCCCGTTTGCGAATCAATAGTATAACCCCACATGGCCTCATAATAGCCTGTTTTAGCATTGTAAGTCCCCCTTATCTCATCGCCAGATACATTGTGCCAGCGCGATAGCACACGGCCATCAGCAAGCATTGCCTGGTCGCGCTCCTGGTTGAGCGTTGCCGACATATTTTTGGTGTAATTAATATCATTAAGCGCCATGCCCACTTGCGCAAAAAACGGCTCATGAAGGCATTTCCAGTTGGTTAGCCAACCGTTTGCACCAATAATATTATTATCAACCACGCCATAGCGGCCGGTGGTGTTTAACAGCTCGCGCACGGCTGCGGCGTCAATACCGGGTAAAGTGCCCCTCGTGTACTCCTTGAAGTAGTCTATATATTGTAATGTATATTCAACGCTGTTCTGCCCCTTTTGCACATCGAAAGCAGCAAATACATCTGCCCTTTTTGATACAAACCGGCTCAGGTTATAACGTTGTTGCAGCGCGTTGTTTGTTACAAGTTGCGTTGCTGTAAATTCGTTATTTGCGCTATGGGAGTATTTAGTGGCAATAGGGCTATTGGCAGCAGTGCTGATGCGAAACCCGTTACCGCTTTCGGTATTCCAAAAGGTAACACCGCCGGTATGTACGCCATAAGTATCATCAACCTGTTTTAAATACTTACACCATACCATCCCACCATTATCCAGGATACCGCCCTTCCATACCGCCAGGTTGGCGAAGTTCCATTTAGGCAGGGCCATATCTTCCAATTGAGCGCTGGTGCTATACTGGCGTGTAATTTTCCAGCTTATCTTTTCACCGGCTATTTTAAAGCGCCAGGTTTCTGTTACCGTAAGGGCATTATCGCCAAAACTGATATTACTTATTATAGCCTCATTTAATTTTTGATTTACCCTGACGACCGGCACTGCAGTACTTGAGGTAAACACCGCGTTTTTAGTAGTGATACCTGTGTAAACACCAGCAGCTGAAAGTGCGTTTACACCCTTAATATTTAACTGTTTTACTATACAGCCCGATGAATAATCTATCAGGATAGCCAGCTTTTTATCGGCTACGGTTAAGGTTATAGTTTTGGCCGTGATGTTATGCATAATACCTGGGGTTTCACTATTTAAAGCAAAACCAGTGTGCCAGCTAAGCAGCATTAATGCAACAATATATATTGATCGTAGGTTCATACGCATATATTATACAGTTTGGTAAATTAAGGGGTTAAGCTCATTGTTCTTTAACACGTCCCCAATTTTTAGCCGGGCAACATCTTCGTCTTTCAAAATATTTTGGATACCATTAAAAGTACTGCCATCGGGCATATAAGCGCAGGTCATGGCACGGCGAAAACCCGAGGTCATGTTGGCATGTGCGCCGTGTATGGTTAAACCATTATGGAACGAGCAGCTACCTGCTTTCATGGACGCGGCAACAGAGCGTGCCGTTTTAAACTCGGGATAAGTAGTAAATATAGCGCCCATGTTTTTGCCTATGCCGGGATTGTCGAAAGTGGTTTTATGATAAGATCCAGGGATGAAAAACAAACAGCCATTCTCATAAGTAGCGTCATCAAGCGCTACCCAGATTGAAAGCGCGCGCCTATCACTAAACGACCAGTAAGGTGTGTCAAGGTGCCACGAAGTAGGGTTAGCCCATGGTTTTTTAATTAATGCCTGATCATGCCATATCCTGATCCCTTGAACCCCCGCCAGTTGGGCAGCCATTTTGCCCAGGCGTTCGTCAAGCATTATTTGTTTCATTTTATCATTATCAACCCAAAGATTAATCAATTGATCAAAAACGTTGTCGTAATACGACTTATCGTCAGCATCTCCTTTGCCGTAAACCTCCTTACGGTCTGGCATCTTATTGCCATTACGTTTCGCTACAGCCTCATTGAGCGCGGTCCGCCAAAATTCTAATTCTTCGGCCGAAAGGAAATTTTCGATCACTAAAAAACCGTCATGACGGTATTGTGCAATTTGGCCTTGCGTTAAATCATTTCTCATTTAGGATATTATACTTATGGTTAGTTAGTCTGTCAGAATTATAGAAACAAAGCCTAAAACTGATCAAATAAAATTTGGTTAGGTTCAACTCCAATTTCGACGAGCATTTTATTACATGACTTTATCATCATTGGAGGGCCGCATAAATAAAATTCAACATTGCTAATGTCTTTATGATCTTTTAAATAATGATGATAAACAACATCATGTATAAAACCCTGATGACCGTTCCAGTCATCATCTTTCAGTGGACTTGACAATGCAAGTTGAAAGTTAAAATTGGAATACTCGGTAGTTAATTTTTGGAAATAATCGTAATAGAAAATTTCTTGTTTGGAACGTGCTCCGTACCAATAGCTGATCTTGCGTTTAGTGGCATCGTTCTCAAGCAAATGCTCAATGTGCGAGCGTATAGGTGCCATGCCTGCACCTCCCCCAATGTAAACCATTTCTTTTTGTGTAGGCTTTATATAAAAATCCCCATACGGGCCGAAAGCTGTTACGATGTCTCCGGGTTTTAGATTAAAGATATAGCTTGAACCAATACCCGGCGGGCAATCCTGACCGGGCGGCGGCATTGCAATGCGAATATTAAATTTAAGTTTCCTGTCCAGTTTCGAATTACCCGCCAATGAATAATTGTTCTGGCGTGCTGGCCCCGGATTATGACTGCGTAGATTAAATAATCCCTGGGTTTGCCAAACTTTTTGGTAAGGTTCCTGAATCTCAAAATCACAGAACTGAATTTCCGGATATGGAGGAATTTTGATTTGCATATAATCGCCAGGGTTGAAGTTTACTTTCTCGGTGGCATCAACAGGTTCAAGCACCAGCTCTTTAATAAATGTCGCCACATGTTTATTGGATACAACATGTAATTTGTAATTTTTCTCTGTACATACGTTAATGCCACCTGCATTTTTTAGGTTAAGCCATAACTCACCAGAGCGATCCTGAACAGGGTAAGTTGCAAGCGCGCGGCAAACCGGTGCCCTTGCCGGTGATCCGTCATGCAAATTAAAACGTCCGTTGTGTTTTGGGCACTCAATAATTTTGCCTTTTACCAATCCCTCGCTCAAATGCGTATTACCGTGGGTGCAAATGCCATCCGTTGCATATAGCTTCCCTTCGTTGTCTTTATAAACAGCAAATGTTTTGTCAATGTAGTTGAAACCTATCACATCTTCTATGTCCAATAAATTCGATGTACCTATTTTTAACCATCCTTCACTATCGGGAGCCATATTTGATTCAATGGCATTACCCCGGATATTTCCTTTAGCGGCCGGCAACTTACGCTTTACATGATATGCAGGGTCTTTCTGTTGTTTTAGCAAAGTTGGAATAATCTCTCTCCAGGCAGACATTATCGACGGATAAACTGGTGGGCAATCTTCTTTTACCAACTCATGTAGTTTGGGTAAGGCATGATAGGGAACCAGCGGAAACATATGATGCTCCACATGGTAATTCATATTCCAGTAAATGAAGCGGCTGATAGGATTCATATATACAGTCCGGCAATTCAGGCGATGGTCTAAAACATTTTCAGCAAGGCCGGCGTGCTGCGTTGTATTGTGAATGATCATCAGCCAGGTGCCAAAAAATTGTGGTAAGATGAATAGAAATACTGGTATCCAGGTGCGCAAAGCCAATGCCGAGATAATAATCACCACATAAAGCCCGAGACAAATACGTGCATTGTTATAAACCTTTTTGTACTCGCTTTCCGGAACATAAGTTTTTTCTGTTGCTGACATCCTGCCTAAGGCGTGACGCATCAATTTTGAATAATAACTTTTATATCCTTCAAGATTAATAAATGAAAAAAATAAACTCTTCAGATCCGGAGGGCGCGGTATTTGGATTTCTGGATCACGACCTACAATAATGGTGTCGCTATGATGCCTGATATGACTCCATCGCCAAACAACAGATTCCCGCATTACCATAAAAGATGCTATTTCATAAACCACATTGTTTAACCAATCTGTCTTAAAAGCAGTCCCATGGCCGCATTCATGCCAGCGCGAGTCAGAACTTGTGCCATAAAGAACAGCGTAAATAAGATAGGGACCAATTACCCAACAAGTTCCCCAAAGCATAAGCGTGGCTGTTGCTGTCGCCAAAAGTATGGTAAACAGAATAATTGTGTCCCGGAGTGCGGGGCCGTCTTTTCTTACCAATAATTTGCGCATGACTGTATGTGGCACAGGGCTCTGATACCAGTCCGCCTCTGCAAGTCCTAAAGCGATAGCCCGTTCTGCACTTGATCCGGTAAGCGAATAATCAATCTTCTCTCGTATCCGACGCTCCATTATTTCCGTTGTCATATTTTGTATTAATCCTATAGGTATCCTTTACCATAGCGTTTATGTAAATAATAAGACGGTAACTCTTATTATTTAATACCGGCGTTTAATTGGCTATTTAATCAAATGCTAAAAAACAAAGATTACGCTCCCTATAAGTGCAGAAATTGACAAAAGATGATAAGAATTTGATATAAATCAAAAGGGCGTTATTGATGGATTTGGGAATAGGCATACTTTAAAGCGTACCATATTTACAGAAGCATATCATCGTGGTTAGAATAAATCTGAAACTCTCTTTTCGTTAATTATAAGCATACCGTCTGCGCCATAATAAACAACGCAACACCTGCTTTTTTTCCAAAGCCTTAAAATTCAAATAATTACACCTAAGCATAGTTAATAATTTGCGGCTTCACGGAGGGAAATTTAAGTCGATCAAAAAGCTAACATGATAGATCAAATTATGCAATGTAATATTTTCGTTATAAAATACTTTCGTGATGTGATTATCAGCAGGATCGTATTACCCATACGCCTGGTTTGATCCAATTAAACCAATTTATAACCCAAACTTAATCGATTTGCAGAAAATTTACTGATGGTCAAGCGCTTGATGTGTCGGTAGTTCACTGTTAGATCGATTGTATTTAAACCACAAATTCATGGAAAAAGAAAAGCCAATATGTTTAAAAACCCGCAGAAATATCAGTTCTGATGAATAAATCTTTAACCTCTATTATCAACCTAAAATTTAAAATCATGAAAAGGATTACCTATCTAACTGCTTTTGCATGGCAAACAAATGTGACGCATTACAACAGCAACATTAAATAACAATTTTCTTCCTTGACATTAAAAAGCGGTTTAAATTCCATCATCCTAAGCGCTGGTAAAAATTTCTGCCGCATAAACTCAATAAGTATATGAAAAAATATTTACCTCAAGGCTTTAAGAGCTTTGTTTACATGCTTGTATTTGCTTTACTCTGCTCCTTTCAAGCCCAAGCACAGCAAACTATAAATGTATCCGGTGTAGTTACCGAACAAGCAACTGGTAAGCCCTTACCGGGAGTATCTGTTAAAATTAAAAGTAGCACCAATGGAACTGTAACAGATGTAAATGGAAATTATAAAATTACCATAAAACAAAACTCCATATTGCAATATTCATTTATCGGCTTTGAATCTATTGAAAGGACTATCAATTCAGAAAAAGCCGATGTGCAATTAATGGCCAAACAGGGCTCATTAAACGAAGTGGTTGTAGTTGGCTATGGCACGCGTAAAAAGGCAACATTAACCGGTTCTATTGCAACTGTTAAAGGTTCAGAACTCGTAAAATCACCTGCGGGTAACTTCTCAAATTCCCTGGCCGGCCGTCTGCCTGGCCTGGTTGCGATTACCAGGACTGGTGAGCCGGGCAATGACGGTTCTACACTCCGGATCCGCGGTGCTAACACCTTGGGTGATAATTCTCCGCTTGTTGTAATTGATGGTATTGCAAACCGCAGTTTAGAACGGCTGGATCCTGCTACTATTGAATCTGTAACGGTGTTAAAGGATGCTTCTGCCGCCATTTACGGAGCGCAGGCTGCTAATGGGGTAATTTTAGTTACCACAAAGCGCGGAACAACGGGCAAACCAACCATTCAGCTGAATTTAAATCAGGGGTGGAACACACCTACAGTACTGCCGAAAATGGTTGATGCTGCAACTTATGCAACGATACAGAATGAAATTTCTACTGCCTATCATCCTGGGAGCCCTCTCCCATATTCAGCTGAAGACATTCAGAAATATAAAGACGGATCCGACCCCTGGGGCCATCCGAATACGGATTGGTTTAAAGAAACTATTAAGAATAATTCGCCGCAACGGTATGGTAACCTGACACTATCCGGAGGCTCTGAAGCAGTTAAATATTTTACTTCCTTAGGCTCTAACTTTACTGATGGTATGTACCGGAATAGTAATATCAACTATTCTCAAACCAATTTCCAGAGTAATATTGATGCCAGAGTGTCAAAAGACATTCGTTTGAGCTTCGATGTTGTTGGCCGCCAGGAAAACAGGAATTATTCAGGCGGCGGGGCCAATGGTGGTAGTGCTGATGCCGCACAAAACATTTTTTGGGCTTTGAACAGGGCATTTCCTACCACACCCGCATACTGGCCAAACGGTTTGCCCGGACCAGCTATCGAATATGGTGCTAACCCGGTGGTTTTGGTTACTGATAAAACCGGATATACAAAACAAAGGGATTATGTATTCCAAAGTAATGCCAAACTGGTTGTTAATATACCATGGGTACAAGGACTATCTATTACCGGCAATGCCGCAGTAGACAAAACGTTTACCACATATAAGCAATTCAGAAAACCATGGGATCTCTACACATGGGATAAGGTAAGCTATGATTCCAATCATCAGCCTTTGCTGCTTGCCAGTAAAAGCGGCAATACGGATCCACGTTTAACGCAATCGTTTAATCTCCTGGGAAACATCACGCTTAACGGTTTGATCAATTACGACCGCACTTTTGGAAAACATGATTTGAAGGTGCTTGTCGGCGCAGAACGCATCTCTGGCGACAATATGTATTTCTGGGCTTTCAGAAGAAACTATACCAGCGACCTGCTTGATGAACTTGACCTGGGAAGTAATGCATTAAAAGATAACGGCGGAAGTTCTAATACACCATCTCCATTATCTCCCAATGCCGTAGGCGTAAAACGTTTAGATTATTTTGGCCGCGTAAGCTACGCCTATGATGCAAAATATCTTGCCGAATTTGTGTGGCGCTATGACGGCTCTTATATATTTGATCCCAATGGCAAGCAGTTCGGATTTTTCCCTGGTATCTCTTTAGGTTATCGAATTTCTAATGAAAAATTCTGGAAAGAAAATCTTCCGTTCATTAATGAATTTAAGCTAAGGGGGTCATGGGGCAAAACCGGCAATGACCGTATCGGCCCTTACCAGTACATGACAACGTATGGTTATAATGGTGGATATGTTTTCAATCAAAGCGTTGTACAGCAAACACTCACTGCACTGCGTATCCCTAACGCAGGGGTAACCTGGGAGGTCGCCAACCAGTCGAACATTGGCTTTGACGCCCAGTTGCTTGATAACAAATTAAGCATTAGTGCCGATTATTTTTATAACCTGCGTACCAATATACTGGCTTATCGAAATGCTTCTGTACCGGGTTCGGCAGGCCTTACCTTGCCACAGGAAAATATTGGCAAAGTAGTTAATAAAGGCTTCGAATTGCAAATAGGCTATCAAAACAATGCCGGTGAATTTAAGTATAGCGTATCTGCAAATGGCGCTTTTTCGAAGAACCACATAAAATTCTGGGACGAAACGCCGGGTGTTCCCGACTACCAGCAATCCACCGGTAACCAGATGAATGCCAATTTGTATTACCAGTCCATCGGGGTATTTAAAGACCAGGCGGCCGTTGATAATTACCCGCATTGGTCAGGCGCAAGGCCGGGCGACATTATTTTTAAAGATGTTAACGGCGATGGCCAGATCAATGGCCTGGATCAGGTAAGAAGCAAAAAAACCTCGATCCCAACCTTCACCGGCGGCTTATCAATCAATTTGCAATACAAAAGTTTTGACGTTAGCATCCTGTTCCAGGGTGCAGCAGGTGCCGAAAGAGCGTACACAGCCTTTTCAGGCGGGCCGGGTGTGGGAAACTTCATGTACAACCTTGTGAAGGACCGCTGGACTCCTGAGAACCCGAGTTCGGAGAATCCGAGAGCCTGGGAACGCGGCGGTGCTTACTGGATGACCGACGGGATGCCAAACAATACCTATTTCGTTAGAAGCAGCGACTATATCAGGTTGAAAAACTTTGAAGTTGGTTATACGCTCCCTTCTAAATACACCAACAAAATTGGTATTCAGTCTCTTAGATTGTTTGCAAGTGGCCTTAATGTATTGACGTTCACAAAAATGAAGGATTTCGATCCCGAATCACCTGACACTGCACCAGGTTCTATATGGGTAAACAACCAGGTTTATCCACTTAATAAAACAATAAATGTTGGATTATCACTAACCTTTTAAACTAAGGAAAAATGAATTTTAGAAAAATAAACTTAGCCGGCGCGTCAATATTATTTTTGTTATTGACCGTGTGCTCCTGCAAGAAAGATTTTCTTGACACCAAGCCAACTACTCAATTTGCTGAATCTGATGTCTGGTCAGACCCCAACCTGGTACAGCTTAATATCAATAGCATTTACAATCAAAACCCATGGAACTTTTACCTGACATCATTGTCGGTGGATGAAGCGCGTTCTTACGATGGCGGTAACGATTTTAACATGAGTAATATGTTATTGTCGCCGGATAACGCCGGTTGGGGCGACTGGAATGGAAAGTATAAGGCTATCCGTGATTGCAATGTATTCCTCGAGAATATAGACAAGCTACCGGATGATGCTACTTTAACAGACGGGGTTACCTTGAAGAACAGGTTAAAAGGCGAAGCCATATTTTTAAGGGCCTGGTATTATCAAATGCTGGTAAGCTATTTTGGCGGCGTACCGTTGGTAACCAAATCATACATTTTAAGTGATGACTTTACAGTTCCGAGAAATACGTATGAGGAATGTGTCAAATACATCAGTGAGCAATGCGATCAGGCGGCAGCATTATTACCGCTTACCAATACAGGTGATAATAAAGGCAGGGTTACAAAAGGTGCGGCACTTGCACTTAAATCAAGGGCGTTGTTATATGCAGCAAGTGAGCTACACAATACAACCAAATTTTCAGGATTTAAAAACCCCGAACTTTTGGGGTATGTTAGCGGCAATCGCGCCGAACACTGGCAAGCTGCTAAAGATGCAGCCAAAGCAGTGATTGATCTTGGTGTGTACAATTTGTATCAGCCGAGCCCCTCATCACCTGCACAAGCCACGCAAAATTATGAGGACCTTTTTACCTCTAAAGAAAGCAGCGAAGATATATTTATCCGTTACTTTAACGTTTCTGCAAATATGGGCGCCGATTTTTGGACGGTTTTCCCCAATGGGTTTGGCGGTATTGAATATAACGGTGCAACCAGCGAAACAGTAGATGCTTACGAAATGGCCAATGGCACAACATTCTCACGGAGTAACCCGGCCCAGGATAAAGAACCTTATAAAAACAGGGATCCGCGGTTTTATGCCACCATTTTATATGAAGGGGCCAAATTCAGGCCGCGCGCTTCTAACCTTGTAGGCATTGATCCTGTGGGCGTTTTACAGGCCGGCACCTGGGAAAAATGGGATGCTGCAGCTGGAAAAATTACTTATGTATATGGACTGGACGGCCGTAACAGTGCTGTTTATGGCGGTGGATATAATAACACCGGTACATCGATGCTAAAATTTATCAATCGTAAAACCGATATGTATGTTAACCATCAAGACGATCTGACCTGGCGCTATATCCGCTATACCGAGATCATCCTTAATTACGCCGAAGCCTGCATGGAACTCGGCGAGGATGCCGAGGCCCGTGCTTATATCAACATGATCAGGAAACGGGCGGGTATGCCTGATGTAACTGAATCAGGGGCGGCGCTTAAAAAGAGATATCAAAATGAAAGGCGTATTGAAATGCTGTTCGAAAACCAACGTTTTTTTGATGTTCGCCGCTGGATGATAGGGGAAGATGCCTATCATCCGATGCATGGTGTAGATATCGTTTATAAGTTAAATCCGGATAAAACAACTGCCATCATCCCTACGGTAACACCTGTCCAAATAACTACGGGCAAATGGGAAGACAAGGCTTATTTTATGCCAATTGCAAGGAGTGAAATGAACAAAAATTCTAAACTGGTGCAAAACCCGGGTTATAACTAACAACCTCGTTATCACAAAAGTGTATAAAAAAGGGGTTGGTTAATAACCAACCCCTTTTTTATACTATTAAAGTTTATGAAACCAAAATGGTATTATACAAACAATTTTTAAGCGTTTTTCGCGTAACTCTTTCTAAATTCTAAAGGGGTAAGTTTTGTTTTTTCCTTGAATAAATTCGAAAAATATTGAGTTGATTCAAAATTGAGTGCGTAGGCAATTTCTTTAATGGACCGCGATGAATTAACCAGTTCATCTTTTGCTTTTTCCAGTTTAAGCTGAATTTGATATTGTATTGGTGCCATACCGGTATAAGTCTTAAATATTTTTCTAAACCGGGAGTAACTCATATGCAATTGTTCAGCGATGTCATGGGGACAGACCTTGCTCTCCAGGTTGGCCCTCATAATAGAGCGGGCGCGATTAATCATAGATTCTACTTCATCTTCCTCAAATGCGCACTGCTTGGATGAACTGTAAATTTGTCCAAGTAAATATATTGCCGCGCCGGAGACCAGCGGTTGGTACGCCGGTTTTTCCTTATCAATAATTTCAATGACCTGGTCAAACAGATCGATCATATTTTGATTATAGCCAATGTTGATCACCGGGCATAAGGGGTCGAAAAATTCCTGATCTACAAGGTTGCTCATGAATGCTCCCTGATATCCAATCCAATATTCCTTCCATCCGGTTTGTAAATTCGGGCGGTACCGATGCCTTATATCAGGAAATATGGCAATGATCGATCCGCTTACAATGGGTATATCACCAGTAGCCTGGGTATTAAAAACCCCCGATCCACCGGTTACATAAACAAGCGAATATTCTTGCAATATCCGGCCATTTTCCCAACTAAAACTATGATGTGTTGGGTGGTCGGCATCCGGATATTGGCCGCCTGGCGCGTATTCCTGATAACCAGCATGCAAAACTTGCAATCCCCAACCCTCATCACTAGTGGATATGGGAAGATATTTGTAAAAATTCTTCATGATCTGATGCTTAGTCTATAAATGGTGTTCTAATATCGAAGATTTTTTTTCTGTTATAATCAGATTAGCAAAAAACGAACATAAAATATCAAATTACTAACATTTGAAATCAGTTTAGGTAATTAGATATTTATATACACATATTCTTAAATTACTGGTTCAGCTATTTCTTGTTCATGCTACTTCACCCCTATCGATATCATCGTTTTTAGTGCCCAAATGTTTTTGAGAGAACAACAGCAAAAAGTCCATATTATATATCAAAAAGTGTACATGTGAAGCGAGTGTTGTTAATACTTTAGTTACAATTATTCAAACGGATTCATTTCCCGACTCGCGGAGTTATGGAACCTATTGGCTTTATTTTCTGCACTTCATTTACATATTAACTATATAATGGATTATAACAGTTTCTTGCTTAAGACAACAAAAATCATAATTCTATCCGCTGTATTGTTTGGAAAAGGCAACTTGTATGCACAAAACACCTCGTCCTCAAACCGATGGGGCAAAAATTCGTCCATTTCTAAAACGTCACTAACATTGGATGGTGTAAAGCCATTAGCCAACTGGATCTGGGATTCGGGAGAAGAGAATCCGAGGAATTACTACCTACTTGTCCGAAAGACATTTAAGCTAGCTCATGTTCCTCTTTCCGCCGTCGCATTCATTTCTGCCTATGCCTACGCAGATGTATATATTAACGGTAAATTGTTTGAGCGTTGCCCTATGAACAGTGATCCGGAGTACCAGAATTACGACAAGTTCGATATCGCCAGTTACCTGCAAGAAGGCGAAAATACCATTACCGCGGTAGTGCAAAACTTTGGTGTCGGGCTTCATTCACAAATGAATGCCCGTGGTGGATTTTTCTTCCAGGCAAAACTTGTTTACTCTAACAAATCAATTAATCTTTTAAGCGATAGCAGTTGGAAAGTAACCCATGCAAAAGCATGGAACACCCAAACCGCTTTCAGGGATACCAATGCTCATTTGATCGGATTTATCGAAGAATTTGATGCCCGCTTATGGCCCAAAAATTGGCAAAGTACAACCTTTATTGATACAAGCTGGAAAAATGCGAAAACGATTGGTGTGCCGCCTGTCGCCCCATGGAACAATCTTACTGTAATTGAACGCCCACAGTTAAGCCGCAATATTATTAAACCCATTAAGCAATGGAAAAGTGGCAATAAAATGGTTTATGATTTTGGAGTTGAAATTGTTGGTTATCCGCAGTTTACCATTAATGCCCGTAAAGAGGGCATTAAGTTTGAGATCGGTACAGGCGAACGGCTGGATACAAACAGGGCGCCTTTGCTTCGTGTAAGCAGCGATCACTCTGAAAAATATACCACCCGAACAGGGGTGCAAAGCTGGCGGCCTTATACCTGGAGCGGCTTCCGTTATTTTTCGATAGAAACAAATAAAGATATCGATATACAAAATGTCAGTGCAGAATTTGTCTGTTACAATTACGAGATGCAAAGTTCTTTTAGCTGCTCTGACACCCAGTTAAACAAATTTTGGGAGATCGGTAAGCATACTATGCGCATCAACTCAATAGATACTTACCAGGATCCATGGCGCGAACATACCCAATACATTGCCGGCGATTCACGCTACATGCAAATCTTTGGCAATTATGCCTTCGGCAAAAGTTCACGATTGTTATCGGCCTATAATATCTTGTCAGGCGCTCAATCGCAGCGCTGGCGAAGTGACGGGGCTGTGCGAAGCAGGTATCCTACTGATTATTTTCTGCAACCGGGCAGTTCGGCCTACCTGGCAGATTATCAGTTAGAATGGGTGCTAATGATGTATGAGTATTTTTTATATTATGGAAAAGACGAACTGATTGAACAGCTCTATCCGAATTTAAAAAAGGCGATGAATTATTATCAGCCATTTTTAGATAACAAAACCGGCCTGCTGGCCAACTTGCCCGGCTGGATAGTGCTCGACTGGCCCAGTACCTATCCGATAGAGCAGAAAAAGATAATAACCGGGACCAATTGTTTGTATTACGGTGCATTAAATGCTGCCGCCACTATTGCTGCTGATTTCGGGCATGACCCGCAGCAGGCAGAACAATGGAAAAAAGAAGCTGTCCTGCTAAGGCAAAATATCAATAAAACACTTTGGTCAGCAAAAGACCATGCTTATTTAGACAGCTATGAAGGGACACGGGTGCAGCAGCAGTCGCAGGTTTATGCGCTTGAATACGAGCTGGCCGACAGAGACAAAAAAAGTGGGATGATCAACCTGATCAAAAAAAGCGGAAAAGCTAGTGAGCAATCCTTTGCTTATCGGGTATTAAAGACAATGCTGTCAGAAGGAAACGAACAATGGGCCTTAGATTACATGCGCAAAAACTGGGGAGCGCAAACCAGGCTTACTTCTTTTAACGGCGCCTGGCATGAAGGCTGGGATCTATCCTGGGGCGCTACATCTCATGCCTGGTCGTCGGGCCCAACAGCTTTACTTACAGAAAAAATACTCGGGCTTGAACCTACGGGTTATGGTTGGAAGACATTTACGGTTAAACCCATTACCGGAGATTTAAAATGGGCTAAAGGAAAGGTTGCTACCGTATCAGGAGATATTGTAGCTGAATGGAAAAAATCTGCCGGAGAACATTTTGCATTAAAGTTAAGTGTGCCTAAAGGTACCGTAGCCAAAGTTTATTTACCAACTGTAAATCGGCAATCAATAACTGTAAACGGTAAACCAGCCGCAAAAATGGCAGTATACAAATTACATCCCGAAGAGGATAAATGGAGTGTGCTGACTATCGGGCCGGGGATCCATCAATTTGAATGTAAAATAAACAGGTTTTGATTACTGAGTAATTAAGTACATTCTTAAATATTTTATTTTTTATGAAATCAACATTTAGCGTTTTAACTATTGTTCTGTTCCTATTGATTGTAGGTAAAGATGCTGTCGCCCAACCCGACTGGAAAAAAAAGTATAACGACCCGCGCACGCTGCGGAAGATGTTTGACGAGCCGCCCATGTTTTATGCGCCGCATGCTTTTTGGTTTTGGGACGATACGCTTCGTAACAACAATTTACCGGCATTGATGGTTAAAGAGATGGCCAGCCAACGACTAAATCCAGGTTATGCGCATCCACGTAGTTCAATGGATAGGTTAAACTCTAAATATCCTTCGCTTCCGTATGATCAATATCTCGAAAAGATCTGGTTTGACAGCTTCGGCAGCGCCGCTAAAAAAACAAAAGAACTGGGGCTTACGCTTGGATACTGTGATGATTATGACTGGCCCAGTGGACAAGCCGCCGGCCGTGTTTTAAAAGAACACCCCGAACTGGAAGCAAAATACCTGGACTGGAAGCGTTATGAAGTGAAAGGGAAAACCACATTATCCTATAGTTCAATAGATTTTGCTATTGCCGCTAAGTTATCGGGCAACAAAATTGATGCATCTTCGCTTCGTATTATAGGTGAAGGAAATGATATTAAATGGACCGCGCCCGAAGGCAGTTGGGTAGTATACACTTATGTTAAAAAGTTCCATCCCGGGATAGATGGCGGGCGCGTGAACTATCTCGACCCAAAATTGATGGAGGTGTTTATTCCCATAGTACATGAGCAGTACGCTAAAAACTTTGCCAACGAAATGGGCAAAACAATACCAGGCGTTTTTGTTGACAACGAAGGTGATTACGGTTGGCAAATGGCTTGGTCCGAATATCTTGCCGAAGCATATAAAATCAAAAAAAAGCGCGACATCAGGTTATGGCTTCCCCTTTTAACCGAAAAAGATAAGGACGGCTTGTATGCCAAAGCACGGTGCGATTGGTTTGAATTGATCACTGATGTGTATGATAAGTGTTATTTCCAGCCCATAAATAATTGGCTGGATAAAAAAGGAATGTATTACATATCCAATCTTTGGGAAGAATCATTGCAATTACAGGCCGGCGCCGTTGGCAATTTTATGCAGATTACAAGAACAGCCAGTATGCCGGGCACAGATTGCCTGGTAATGAAATCGCAGGATGTGCATGATTTTAAAGAAACCCAAACTGTTGCGGAACTGGAAGACCGGCCTTTTATGAGTGAAATAATGGGGGTTGCCGGCTGGGAACAAACACCGGAAATGATGAAAATGACAATCAATTCCATCACATCATATGGTGTTAACCATGTAGTACCCCACGGCATTTATTTAAACCGTAAAACAGAAACATATCCTTTCCCGGCAGATTGGTATACAGAAAACCCCTATTGGCCCTATCTGCATTACTGGACAGATTTTTCGCGACGCGCATCGTTTGTGAACAGGCAAAGTAAGCTGGTTGCAGATGTGCTGTTAATGAACCCAATGGAAAGTATTTGGGCCGATGCAGAAGGCTTGTTTGCCAAAGACGGAGAGATAGCTAAAGGTGAGGACCCTGCTAACTGGAGTAAAGGTTCGCTAAACATCGAGTCGGTTTATTCTGAAGCAATGAGGTCTATGAATAGAAATAATATTGACTTTTTAATTGCCGATAAATATTATCTTGATAAAAGCACCCTAGGGTTACAAGATAAGGCCGTCAGTCTCTCTATCAATGATCATAATTTTTCGGCACTGGTACTTCCTCCCACTACAGTAATTTCCCGAGAAGCATCTAACAAAATAGTTGAATTTGCCCGCCGCGGCGGCACAGTTATTTTACTTGGGGAACTGCCCGAGGGTTCTCCGGAAATAGGTGCAATTGATCCGGTAATTATACAACAAATGAAAACATTAAAGCAGTTTACCAACGTGGTAGACTTGTCAGCAGCGCCCGATAAAATGGCAAAGATGGTTACTGCTCTCAACACTAAAATAAGCCCTCAAATCAGGTTAAAAAACTCAGGGCCACTGTATACCGCACACCGCAAATCTGCTGACACGCATTTTTATTGGTTTGCTAATAATACCGATACCGTTAGGGTATTTTCCGCCTGGTTAAGAGATGGCAAGGGAGCTGCCGAAATTTGGAATTGCGAGACCGGGGCGATTTCAAACCTAAGCTCAAAAATTGACAACGGGTATCAGAAAGTTGATCTGTCATTGCAACCATATGAAGGCTACTGGCTTGTTTTCAACCCGGAAAAGAAAGTGCAAGCCAATTTTGTAAATGAAAAGCCGGTGGCTACAGAAACTATATTACCTAACAAGTGGCAGATATCTTACCCTGGAAAAGACACCATTTACAGAACTTCTGCGAAAGTCATGTTCTCCGACCTACAAACCTTAGACGATAAAAAACTCAGGCCGGATTTTACTGATTCTGGCTGGGCAAGATCTTCATTTATTGCTGGTTCTTTACAAAAAACAACCAGGATCAATGGCCGAAATGAAAAACAAGCGGTTACAAAACTTCAGGGCAATTATGTTTATTGGAGAATGACCATTCCCAAAGGTGCAAAAGCGATAATTTTCCCTAAGGAGTTCTCCAAAACAGATATCTGGATTGATGGAAAAAAGAGCACGACAAATGG
>Ga0247741_1000115_pt1 | contig 56914 bp, 54 predicted proteins | sample UWRJL213509R2_FD_180945 | JGI IMG/M metagenome (GOLD analysis project Ga0247741, IMG submission 180945) | Plant litter microbial communities from Arlington Agricultural Research Station in Wisconsin, United States - UWRJ-L213-509R-2 | ecosystem: Environmental > Terrestrial > Plant litter >... | reverse complement strand
GGGTTGGCTACAATATCCTCGCCATCTAAAAAAACGGTACCGCGGGTAGGTTTGCTTATGGTGGCGATGATCTTCATCAGGGTAGATTTGCCTGCGCCATTTGGCCCTAACAAACCCAGTATGCCTTTATCTATGGTGATGGAATAATCGGCTAAGCCGGTTTTATGTTTATTGTATTGCTTGGTAAGGTTGGTAATTACTAAAGCCATTTGTGATAGTTATGACCTTAGGACGTTAGCATAAAAAATAAGTTACACCAATAGCTGAAATAAACCTTGGCCGCGTAATAATAAATAGAAAAGGGGGAATTTAATGTACCGTTAGCCTGTCGCCAAAGCCGCCTTCGGTAGCATTGGTTATAACACGGTAAACTATCCAGTCGTCGGTTTCATAAACCTTGCGGAAGTTGATATCCGGAATAGTATGACGTATGCTGGTAATGTATTTGTTGTTAAGCTGTGTATAGCCTGATACAACATTCTTGGCAGTTGCCACCACCACGTAATCCACGTACTTATCAGGCGATTCCAAAGCGCTTAAAAAGTTGCTTTGGTAAGGCATTATCACAGGCTTAATATCAGTTGTGAAGGCTATAATACCATAGGCGATGGCGTCGTCTGCTAATACATGTGCATCGCCGGGCAGGCTGTTCAGGTAGTTGGCCACATCTACGTTATCCTGTTGTATGGTGTCTTCTTTATTTTCCGTTAACACTTTTACAAAGTTACGCTCTTCGGGTATCAGCGAGTTTTTTAAATAATACCAGCCAAAATAAAGCTGAAACAGGATAGTTACAGCCAGCAGCAGTTTAAAGCTTTTATGGTTTTTTACCGTATGCGCTTTAAATATTACGCATAAATAAGCCAGTATTAAAAAAATAAGGTAGTACTGGTAGGCCAAAAACACCTTATCGTACTTAATGTGCAAAAACTCGATGAATGCAAAAGGGATCAGTATAGTTAATACCTGGTAGGTGCTTTCCCTAAACAGGTACATAGCAATCAATATCATGGGTGCAAATAGCACTACACGGGCCGATAGCAAGATGGATGTTTCAGGGATCTGATATTTAGAGTTGGTAGATATCTGGTCAAAACTCAGCTTATCAATCAATACGTTCCAGGTAGCGTAGGGGCTTTCGGCAAAGTAGTTAAGATCGCTGGCGTGGGTAAGGTTTAGCAGCTTATAACATAGCACCGCGGCCAGTGGTAAACTGAATAGTATGATATAAAGCGCAAAGGTTTTATTGACCAGTTTACGCCTTAACGACGGACTGTTAAAGCTCAAAAACAACCTGAAAATAGATTCCTGCTCGCCCAGGTTTAAGCTGTGTATAGTAATAGACAGCACCAGTGGCAAAAAGAAAAGGGTAAGCCAGATGAATTTATAATCGCAAAATATCAGGATAACCAAACACAAGCTGGCAATAGATACATGGAACGTGGTGTTTGACCGGTAAAACTTAAACAGGTTCAGGAAAAACAAAAAGAAGAAAATGAGTATCAGATAGATGCTTTTACCCGATGCTGCCGTATAAATAATACCCGGGTGAAACAGGAAGATAACAAGCAACAGCCAAATGTAGCCATCATCATTTAAGCGTTTGGCAACGGTGCTTGCTATTACATAAAACAGTACCGCCGTGCCCACGGCCGATGCCAGCACCGGTGCCAGGGTTGTACTAAAGGCGGTAAATATAAACGTAGCGTAAAAGGGGATCATGGGGGCGGTTAGGCCCATTACCTTTAAACGGTTACCCGTACCTTCAAATACTATCTTGGCCTTCTCTATATAAAACAGCGACTCGTGGTTATAATAGCCCAGGTTATTTAAGTAAATACCGCATACCAGGTAGTATATTACCAGTATAAGGGTAAGTATAGATAAATATATGCCGCTGGTTAACTTCATTATTTTACAACGTTTGTTGGGCTGTTAACTTTACTTAAGCCGTGGTTTGTTTTTTCCCAGTAGAATGGTTTTACAATTAACTGGTATAAACCTTTGTATGCCGATATGGAGTGCATCAGCCAGTAAATGGGGTTGGCAATGGCAAACAATATCAGTTCGTAATACCGGCGTTTAAATACCGCTATCATATTTACATATATCATCAGGATGTTGCCCACCATCAGGTTAAATATCGACATAAAAAGCACCCAATCAGGGAACAGGGTACGGATGGTAGACAAGTCGAAAACTACGTAGCAGATAAAAAATGTAAGCAGCAGCGGGTAAACCAAAAAAGTTATAGGCGTAGCGCCGATAAAGAAGTTAAACCCCAGGAAACCTTTCCAGCCAATTTCTTTCCAAAGGGCTACGGGGTCGCGCATGTGTACCAGGTAGGTTTGCATGTAGCCTTTTATCCAGCGCGAGCGCTGGCGGATCCAGTTGAAAGGCTCGTTGTTGGCTTCCTCGTAAGTGGTGGAGTTGATGATGGCAATTTTGTAACCCTTAGCATAAGCGCGTACACCAAGGTCGGCATCTTCGGTTACGTTAAAGGGGTCCCATGCGCCAAGCTCAACCAGTTCATCAAGCTTAAAGTGGTTACTGGTACCACCCAAAGGGATGGGGATATCCAATGTATCAAGGCCCGGCAGCATATAATCAAACCAGTACGAATACTCCAGCGTGAACATCCTGGTAAGGAAGTTCTCGTTTCGGTTAAAGTAGTTTAACGCGCTTTGTACACAAATGTATTCTTCGGGCAGTTTGCCAAAAAGCGATACCACTTTCTTCAACTGGTCGGTATCGGGGATATCCTCGGCATCATAAATGGTAAGGTACTTGCCGCGGGCAAAGTGCAGGCCATAGTTACAGGCTTTGGGCTTTGTTTTAGGCATATGAAAAGGCACTACTATCACCTCAAATATGGCAGGAAAATCGAGGTTTTTTACGGCGTTAAAGGTTTTATCGTCGTCCTCTTCTATCAGCAGCTTTATATCAAGCTTATGGCGCGGGTAATCTATAGATTGCAGGTTCCAGATCAGCTTTTTTATCAGCTTATCTTCTTTATATACCGGTAGTAATATGGTGTATATGGGTAACTCATCATCAACAACCAGTTTAAGTTCTTCTTTGGTAACGGCCTGGTGCAACTCGAACCGGGAGCCTACAAGCGCCAGGAATAATTTAAAGATGATAGCCACCAAAAAGAACGAACTGATGATTACGTTAATAATAATAGAGGTGTTTTTAAAACTAAGCACCAAACCAATGGTAACCAGCGCTATGATCACGAAGATGACAATAAGCTGTGCGGTAGAGAAGGTAACCACGGCCGAACTATCCGGGTCGCGTTTCATCAGCTCAAACACGGCCGATTTGGTGTACCGCTCGCCCAGTAACTTATTGCTTAACCAGGTGATGTCCAGATCGGACGCGAGGATGATCCGTGGCTCCATATCGTAGGTAAACCTGATGAAATCTATAAACAGGTCATCATCCGGCGAAGCCATTAAAACCACAACCTTATTGTCCTCTATCCGCAGGGGCATAGCCAGCCTGTCGTGCGCAAAGGTAAGGTCTATTTTATCCAGCACATCCTGGTCATACGCCTCATCGCGGGGGTGCTCGTTTATCTGGTACCCTGCGTTTAGTATAGATCTGTCGTAATTTTTACGTGAGATGTATCCCGAAGTGAGGGCTATTTTGATGTAGGATAAACCCGAGGCAGCAGAGTATTTCTCAATTGCCTCGCGGTCACCTGCTGTGATAAACCCATCATTAGTTAACAATTCAGGAATTGATATACTCATGAAAAAATTAATATATAATTAAAACCTAGCGCCCTCAAATACACAGGAAACATTAGTCGTTAAACAGCTCCTGTGATTTTTGAACCTTTGAACGTATGTACAGGAACGACAGCAGGATAAGCACCAGTATACCTAATAAGATGTACAGGTTATAGCTATCCCAGAAACGGGTTAGCGCGCTCTTGGTGTCGATATACTCCAGGTTCTCGCTCGATTTATTTATATTAAACAGGTACTTGTTGTTATTAACATCAGATATACAAACGTTACTGCTTAGGGTTGAAAGCTGCTCGGTTATTGATTTTGAGGCAGCCAGAAACGCTTCAGACAGGTGCTTGCCCGTGGCCGTTAACACCAGTGTGGCGTTATTGCTACGCCCGTAAAATATCTGCGCCAGCCCGTTGGAGGTAGTGTCTGCCAGGGAGTAAACAATCGTATTATTATCGGTATTATACAGCCTGAAGTTGCGGTCGAACTTTATAGGTGCATCCGGGAACTCGTTTCTTTTAAACAATGGGTCATCTTTTGATAACAGGGCGATGATGTTGTTTTTCTTAAGTTCTGACGGGTTGTTTATAATATCCTCAGAGTACATAAACTCAGGGAAGTTGTTGGCGTTTATATTGTTGTTCAGCTCGTAAATAATCTCGCCCATTGCACCGGCGGCATATTTTGCATATGGTTTTGATACCACTACACGTGTTGTGCCGCTGTTAAACGCTTCGGGGTACTGGTAGAAGCTCAGATCGCTTGTAATGAACGGGTTTTTTGATTCGAGGTATGATTTATCTACATCTATCTCGGCAAAGAAATTGGTAAAGCTGTTTTTACAGTTCCCGCTGTTAGGGTAAAACCTAAACTCGGCCTCGAGCGTGTTATATTTATGGTGCTGGTACCTGTTAATGGTTACCGATGTATTCAGTTTACCCGATGCATCCAGCTTTTCGCTGCTTAACAATAAACCGTTAAGGTAAATGTTAAAAAAACCGCGATCGCCGGGGTTTAAGCTGCTGTAATTGGCAACTATACGGATCTCTACCTCTTTAGGGGTGAAGCTAAAGTCGGAGTTTTTAAAGTTGAACGCACTTTTTAACGAACCGATACCTGATAAGAAATCGCTTACACCGCCTATTTGCTTTAACGATAGTTTTGAGCGGTTCTCATCAATGGTTTTAAAGAAGGTGTTTTGTGCTTTATTAACCAAAAGGAAATCGCCAAAGGTTGAGTTTAGCACATTCATGTTACCTAAAGCGGTAATGGTTTTTTCATAGCCGGCGTCATCGCCACCGGTAACAAACAATATTTCGGTAGGTACAACCTCTTGCGATACTGATTTAACCGGTGTAAACCTGCCATGGTTTTCAACCATACGGGTTATGGTATCGGTTACCGTAGTTACTGCTTTATGCAGGTACAGCAAGCCCTGGTTGGTTTGCGGGGTAACTTTTATAAGCGAGCGTTTATCATCGCGCAGGGTAGGCATGCTGCCAACCATAATATAATTGCGTACGCTATCGGGCAGTTTGCTTATATCAAATACGTTGATGTTTCTGGTTTGTGTCTTTTTTAACCTTGCGTATGCCCAGGCAACGGCCTTAAGGTCATGCAGGGAAGGGTTACTGTTATAAACAATGGCTGTTTTTGAATCGAAACAGTTGCTGATATTGATATTACTGAAAAAGTTTTTGTTGCTTTTTACTAACGAGAGGTATGAGTAGTTCTTGATCTTTATCCACATAGCCGGGTTATCCAGATCGCGGCACTGGTCGTCGGTAATGGTTAGCAGGGTTTTAACCTGTATCTTCAGGTAATTATCGGCAGATACATCGGCTTTGGTAAGGGCAATGGTAATATGCTGGATAGAATCTTTTGTTAAACGGCCGCTATAAACCGGTTTTGAACCAAGGAAAAGGTTAATATAAGATCTATCGCGTATCAGTGCCTGCGATGGCTCAAAATAAATAACCAGCTTGCTTCCGTTTATTTCATATTGCGGGGTAATTTTAAAATAAAAGGATGTAGCGCCGCTCATACCAAATACAGGCTCGTCATCATTATGGCCCATTGCCTTGAATGAAACAATGGATTGGGCAAACGAAGCTGTACTAAGCAGTATTAAAGCCAGGAATGTAAAAAATCTCTTCATCAGATATAAGCGTTAGTTTATTACGTAAAATTCTACTCTAAAATAATTTCCGTTATCGTTACTGCGGTAAACAAGTTCGCCGCCAAGTTCTTTTGTCATTAACAAGGCTATTGAAAGGCCGAGGCCAAGCCTGCTCTCAACAATAGTTCCCGATGCATCGTTAAGCGTTTTTAGCTTATTGAACATCATATCCAGTTCTTCCTGGCCTATGGCAACCCCTTCATCAATAATTTCAAAAACAAATTTTTGGCGTTGCAGGCTGGTAACCACCTTTATATTATTGTTTGTTTGCGAAAACTTGATGGCGTTTGATAGTAAGTTCTGGAAAACCTGCCCAACAAAAACCTTGTCAAGTTTAACATTCAGGGGCAGTTTAAGGATGTTATCAACCAGGTGAATGTTCTTCATCTGGGCGGTTTCTATTAAGCCTTTATATACATGTAAAACCTCGGCGTTAATATCAAATATCTCCATATTGAATTTCATCTCAGGCGATTCTATCTCTTTAACATCCATCAGCTTGTTAAGCATATACTGCATTTTATCGGCCGATTCTGATATATAGTGCGTGTATTCTTTTTGGTCGGCGCTTAAGCGGTAATCTTCCTCCTTAAGCATGTTATTACTCATCACAATAGAGCCGATGAGGTTTTTAAGATCGTGCCCGGCAATGTTAATAAAGCTGTTCTTCTGGTCGTCAAGCTTGCGCAATTGCTCGTACTGGCGGTCAATAATATTATTCTTCTCGTTAATGTCGTGGTTTTGTTCTTTAAGCTGCTCGTTTGATTTTTCGATCAGGATCTGTGAGCGTACCTCACGGGCAATCACCTTATACCGGGCATTGGGTATAAGGCATGATATAAACGCCACGATGAAAAACATAGACCCGCCGTTGCTTATTACCAGGTCTAATGTATAATCGCTTAAAATATTATAAAACAGGGCAAGCAGCAATAAGGCTACTAACGTTTGTACAATTGAATTGATGGGTTCCCAAAAAACCTGCAGGTTAAAGAACAATATAATGGTGGCAAAAATTAAGTAGTAGGTAGTTTGCTGCTGTATATTTACTACATTACATAAAATAGCTGATGTGATAGATAGCAGGAAAAAACAAATATGGAGCAGCGTTCGGTAATTGTATTTGCGTACCTGGAAAAAGCTATATAAACCGTAGATAATAAGTACCGTAATTATTCGTACTATAAAAAACTGCAGCCATATATTATTGGCGTATATAAAATCAACAATGCTAAATATGGGATATAAAAATATAATTGTCCAGATTATATTATTGGTTTGATACCATGCTTTTTTTGATATCTCTTTTTTGTATTCCTCTTTTGAAATTTGAACAAACATTTGTATCCTTAATTATTAATATAAATAAGATCAGCTCTTAATAACTATTAAGATATTGAAAAAAACAGCTTTTAAAAACACATTCTCAAAACTGCTAATAAATCTGCTTATTATAATATTAATTATAATTATGCAGTGTACCTGTGCAAAAAGCAATCCAACCCCGTTAACCGAAAGGCAACTTGCCTTTAAACGCGCACAAAGCCTCAACAACGGGGTTAGTATTTCATGGTTCGAACAGACCTGGAATAAGAATGTTTTAAGCCAAAAGCCCCTTACAACTGCAGATTTTAAGCTTTTTAAAAAACTTGGTTTCAAAAGTATCCGTTTGCCTGTAGCGTTCCAATACTTTAATGATGCAGGTATCCCGCCTGAGAAAGTATTTGCACAAATTGATGAAGTTTTGAAACAATGTAAGTTATACGGGATTAAGCTCATAATAGATTACCATTACGGTAAATTAAATGATAGTAATTATTTAACCGAAACCCCAAAGGTGATTGCCCTGTGGTTAAATTTAACAAAAAGATACATTAACGAAAGCCGCGACAACCTGTTTTTTGAGCTTTATAACGAACCGCCCCACATGAACCCCAAAGTGTGGAAGGATGCCGCATACAATATTGTTACGGCTATAAGGGGGGTGGACAAAACCAGGACATTGATAGTAGGGGCATCAAATTTTAACAGCATTTATGAACTGAGCCGTATGGAAAGGCTGGCCGATGAAAATATTATTTACACCTTCCATTTTTATGAGCCTTTCTTTTTTACCCACCAGGGTGCCGATTGGGTGGGCGACCAGGTAGCAACCATTGGTGTGCCGTTCCCTTATAACGCCAAAGCGTATCCGCCCATTAACCCTAAAGTGATAGGCACCTGGGGCGAGCATAACTATTACCAGTATAAAAACGATGGCAACGAGCAATCCGTACATGATAAATTGCAAATAGTTAAAAACTGGAGTAACAAATATGGCGTACCGGTGTTGTGCGGAGAGTATGGCGTATTTAATAAGTATACCGATGCTGATAGCCGTTGCAGATATATTAAAGCTGTACGCAAAAATTTGAGGGCGATGAATATGCCTGGCATACTATGGGATTACAACACCAATTTTTCCATATTTAACGGCCCGCCGGATATAAATAACTTAAGCGATTGTATGAAACAGGCAATTGATTACAATGGTTCAAAATAATATTGTAGTTTTAAATGATTAACTTTGCCGACCTAAGATAGTGCTATGAAATTTTTTGAGGAAAAACGTAAGGAAGTAATGGGGCATATAGAGAAGTTCATGCTTGAAAAGATGAGCGAGTACCTAAAGCCTATCGATACCATTTGGCAACCGTCAGACTTTTTGCCTGATGCGTCGAGGGATACGTTTTTCAGCGAGATCAAAGAAATGCAGGAAAGTGCTAAAGGCTTATCGTATGACCTTGTTGCTGTACTGATTGGCGATACCATTACCGAAGAAGCCCTGCCTACTTACGAATCGTGGTTAACCATGGTTGAAGGTGTATCTGATAACGAAGAGGGTGGCTGGATGAAATGGACCCGCCACTGGACAGCCGAAGAGAACCGCCACGGCGATCTGCTTAACAAATATTTATACCTGAGCGGCCGTGTTAATATGCGCGCCATGGAGGTATCAACCCAATACTTAATTGCCGATGGTTTTGATATAGGCACCGGCCACGATCCGTACCGTAACTTTATCTATACCTCGTTCCAGGAGCTGGCTACCAACGTATCTCACCGCCGTGTAGCTTCGCAAGCTAAAAAGGATGGCGATACCTTGCTTTCAAAAATGTGCGGTGTTATAGCCGGTGATGAAGCCCGCCACGCAAAAGCATACAAATACTTTATCGAAAAAATATTTGAGGTTGACCCTAACGAGGCGATGCTGGCGTTTGAGGATATGATGCGTAAAAAGATTGTGATGCCTGCGCACTTCCTGCGCGAGATAGGTTTAAAAATTGGCCAGACATTTGGCCACTTTACTGACGCGGCAGAACGCCTGGGCATTTATACTGCTATAGATTATGTTGATATATTAAAAGAGCTGATTGAAGACTGGCATATTGCAAGCGTTACCGACCTGAAGGAAGACGGTGAAAAAGCACGTGATTACATCATGAACCTGCCAAACCGTTTAATCCGCGTTGCCGAACGTATGAAAAACCCCATGCTGGAGTATAAATTCAGCTGGATCTACGGATAAGATAAACAAGCTTAATAATATTAATGAACCACAAGGAGATGATCTTTGTGGTTTTTTGTTTAGGTGGCTATAACCACAGAGTACACAGAAGGAAAATCTCAGAGAGCGCAAAGGTTTATTTGCTATCAGATAATAATCTCTGTGCTCTCTGTGAAAATCTTCGTGTCCTCTGTGGTTAATCAGACGCTATCCCTCCTGCACCAAATCTGTCCCTCTTCCATTTGATATGTCATCAAACAAACTGTTCAGTATCGATTCAACCGTGATGGAGTTCACATCATCCACATAATGCTCGTTACGGGTTATCCAAAGCTCATCGTCCTGTACGGCGATGGTAAATAAAGCTCCTTCATATAATTCAGGCTGGCTTATTTCAATGCCAGCAGGTGTATTAGTTATATTAAAACTGATATCACTTTGCCTTTGCTCACGGAAGATAGGGTTCAGCCTTTCTTGCAGGTGGGTGTAAAGCGCATTAATATTAACCGGTTTATGCAGGGTGATGATCTTCATGGCTTGTGTGTTTGATATATTTACAATTGGGTTACCCGTATTGTTTACAAAGCATTTTTATTTAAGCTTTTAAAACAGGAGTTTTGTTTACAACGTTCCGTTAAAAACACTACCACTATGAAATATAAATTACTGGGCCGGTCGGGCCTTAAAGTATCCGAGCTTTGTTTAGGCACTATGGGTTTTGGCACCGAGGGCGGCTGGGGAGCTGACGCAGCTACCAGCTTTGAGATAATGGATGCCTACGCCAACGCCGGCGGGAACTTTCTGGATACTGCCAATATATACAAGCTGGGCACCAGCGAAAAGATCATCGGCGATTACCTTTCAACGCAGGACCGCGACTACTTTGTGCTGGCCACCAAATATACCTTAAAGGATAACACCACCAACCCTAATGCCAGCGGCAACAGCCGTAAAAACATGATGCGCAGTGTGGAAGAAAGCCTGAAGCGCTTAAAGACGGATTTTATAGATGTTCTGTACCTGCACATTTGGGATGACATTACCCCGATTGATGAGGTGTTGCGTGGTTTAGATGACCTGATAAAACAAGGTAAGGTAACTTACGCAGCCATTAGCGATACCCCCGCCTGGGTAGTAGCCAAAGGCAACACCCTTGCCGAACTGATGGGCTGGAGCCAGTTTATTGCATTGCAGGTTGAGTACAGCTTGCTGGCCCGCACTGCCGAACGCGAGCTGATCCCGATGGCCAAACATTTCGGGATGACGGTTACCCCGTGGGCACCCTTGGCCGGCGGCGCATTAACCGGTAAATACCTGAAAGGCGACAAAGGCCGCATCAAAGCCGACAGCAAACGCCTTGATGCCCGCGCCGAAAGCATTACCAAAGTGGTAATGGAAATAGCGCAGGAGCTGGGCGTATCTGAAAGCCACGTTGCCCTGCAATGGACCATGAGCAAAGGCTTTAGCTGCATCCCCATTGTAGGCGCCACCAAAATTAACCAGTTGAATGATAACCTGAAAACGGTTGATGTGGTACTAAGCCCCGCCCAGATCCAAAAGCTGGATGAAGCCAGTAAGATTGAATTAGGTTTCCCCGGCGATTTCTTTAATGAAGAAGCAGTAAAGGTAAACTCCTTCGGCGGGTTTTATGATAGGGTGGAGAAGCGGTAGGGGTTATTATAAATATATACTACGCGTTATTGCGGGGAACTTTAGCGACGTGGCAATCTTCTACATGATATTTAGCCTGCTTTCCATCGAAGATTGCCACGCTACGCCCGTAAATCGTATTGCCAGTAGAGATGCGATAGGGATTGCAGCGGGTACAGGTCCCTGCTAAGGCCCGCGTAGTATGAACGTAAAGCAGGTAATGTCATAAATATTATTTGCCTCTTAATATCAGGCCTTGCTTGTTATAATGTTGTAAAGAATCACCTATGATAAAACCTATCTAACTACCACCTAATCACCCAAATCCACCCACTCCATAATCTCCCCAATAATTCCGCAAAAACCATTTGTTAATTAAACAATTAAGCCTATCTTTGCAGTCCCGTAATTACGGGGTAAAGTATACGTTTAATAAATTTAATTAAAAGCAAGTGAATACGTTAAGTTACAAAACTGTCTCAGCCAACAAGAAAACCGTTAATAAAGAATGGGTTGTTGTTGATGCAAACAATGAGATTTTGGGGCGCTTGTCTACTAAGATCGCGATGATGATCAGAGGTAAACACAAGCCAGGGTTCACCCCACACGTAGACTGCGGAGATAATGTAATTGTTATCAATGCAGACAAGGTTAGACTGACAGGAGACAAATTTGCAACCAAGCAATACGTTTCTTATACCGGTTACCCGGGTGGTCAGCGTTTCATTTCTCCAAAAGAGTTAATGGCAAAGCATCCTGAGCGTGTGATTGAAAAAGCCGTACGTGGTATGTTACCTAAAAATCGTTTAGGCCGTGCTATTTATGGTAACCTGCATGTTTACGCAGGTGCAGAGCATCCTCATGCAGCTCAAAATCCAAAAACCGTTTAATTTTTAATCACAAGGAGAAAAGAAAATGCCAACAACTAACACTTCAGGCAGAAGAAAAACAGCTGTTGCCCGTATCTATTTGAACGATGGCACAGGTGTTATTACCGTAAACGGTAAAGATTACAAAGAGTACTTCCCTACCTTACCATTACAATACATCGTTATGCAATCAACAGAAGTTTCTGGCTCTGCCGGTAAATTTGATGTTAAAGTAAACGTTGCAGGTGGTGGTGTTAAAGGCCAGGCAGAAGCCGTTCGTTTAGCTATTGCGAAAGCTATTGTTGAACTGGATCCGGAGAAAAAACCAGCCCTACGCGCTAAAGGTTTAATGACACGTGATGACCGTATGGTTGAGCGTAAGAAACCAGGACGCAAGAAAGCACGTAAGAAATTCCAATTCAGTAAACGATAATTTAAGGAGGACACAAACAATGGCAAGAACAACATATCAGGACTTACTGGATGCAGGTGTACACTTTGGTCACCTTACCCGCAAATGGGATCCGAAAATGTCACAGTACATTTTCATGGAGCGTAACGGTATCCACATTATAGATTTAAACAAAACCTTATCAAAGGTTGAGGAAGCTGCTGCAGCTATAAAACAAATTGTAAAATCAGGTCGTAAAGTATTATTCGTAGCTACAAAGAAACAAGCGAAAGATATCGTAGCTGAATATGCAAAAGGCGTAAACATGCCTTATATCACCGAGCGTTGGTTGGGTGGTATGTTAACCAACTTTGCTACCGTACGTAAGTCAATCAAAAAGATGTCAAACATCGATAAGTTGACTAAAGACGGTACTTACAGCAACCTTTCTAAGAAAGAGCGTTTGATGATACAGCGCGAGCGTATCAAATTAGAAACATTGTTAGGTGGTATTGCGGATCTTAACCGTTTACCTGCTGCTTTGTTCCTGATCGACGTTAAGAAAGAGCACATCGCGGTATCAGAAGCTTTAAAGCTTAACATACCAACATTTGCAATGGTTGATACAAACTCTGATCCTTCAAACATCGATTTCCCTATCCCGGCGAATGACGATGCTACCAAATCAATTTCATTGATCACTGGTATTATCATCAAAGCTATCGAAGAAGGTTTAGATGAGCGCAAACGCGAGAAAGAAGACGAAACTGAAAAAGAAGCAGCTGCTGCTAAAGCAAAAGCTGATGCTCCTGAAGTAGCTGACCGCTCTGAAGGTGGCAAACGTAAAAGGACTGCAGAAGTAACCGCCGAGGCTACTGAAACTGATGCTCCTGCTGCTGATTCAACAGAAGAGTAATAATATTTAGTCGTAAGTCTTGAGCCTGTAGTCTTAAGTGACTTCAGACTTAGGACTTGCGACTTTTAACATAATAAAAAAACTAAAAACATGTCTACAGTACAAATATCTGCATCAGATGTAAACAAACTGCGCCAGCAAACAGGTGCGGGCATGATGGATTGCAAAAAGGCTTTAACAGAAACCAATGGCGATTTTGAAGCTGCTATTGATTTTTTAAGGAAAAAAGGTGCTAAGGTTGCCGCCAGCCGTCAGGACCGCGAATCAAACGAAGGTGTTGTTATAGCACGTACTTCTGAAGATTTTAAAACAGGTGTTGTTATCGAGCTTAACTGCGAAACTGATTTCGTAGCTAAAAATGCTGAATTTGTTGCTTTTGCTAACCAAATTGCTAATGCAGCTGTTGAAAGCAAACCAGCCTCTATCGAAGCACTTTACGATTTAACTGTTGACGTTGAAAACTCAAGTGTTAAAATTGGTGATGCTATCATCGATAAAACAGGTAAAATTGGCGAAAAGATCGGCGTATCAAAATACGAAGTGATTGAAGGTGATAAAGTTGTTGCTTACATACACGGTAACTACCGTTTAGGTGTATTGGTTGGTTTAAGCAAAGCTGTTGCCGGTGCTGATGAAGCAGGTAAAGACGTTGCCATGCAAATTGCTGCCATGAACCCCGTTGCTATTGACAAAGACGGTGTAGACTCTACCATCATTGAGCGCGAAACCGAAATTGCTAAAGAGCAGATCCGTGCAGAAGGTAAACCAGAAGCAATGGTTGAAAAAATTGCTGCCGGTAAATTGAACAAATTCTACAAAGATTCTACTTTATTAAACCAGGAGTTTGTAAAAGACCCATCTAAGACTGTTGCACAGTTTTTAGATACAGTTGATAAAGGCCTTACTGTTACCGCGTTTAAGCGAGTTGCTTTAGGAGCTTAATTATATTATCCCCCTCGTTATTAACGAGGGGGATTTTTTTTGCCCTTTTCTTTTTAGGGGTTGCAGAGACGCAATACTTTGCGTCTTTTTGTACGGCGTAACATGCGTAAATCATATTTGGACACTATGATAACAGCACTTCATAATCTCAAACTTATTTCGGGCGGTAGCATCACCGCAGGCAAAGCCGTATTAATAGAAGGCAGCCAGATCAAAGCTATTGTTGATGAAACGGCCATCCCGCAGGATGCTGAAAAAAAAGACCTTAATGGCGCCTACCTGGCACCGGGTTTTATCGATCTGCAGATCTACGGCAGCGGTGGTAAGCTGTTTGCCGGTAAACCCGAAGTAGCCGCCTTAAGGCAGATGGAAGATGACCTGCTAAACCAGGGCACTACGGGCTTCTTTGCCACCATCGGTACAAATACTAATGATATTGTTGAAAAGGGCATAGCTGCCGCCAAAGCATACCGTACAGAGGCAAGGGGTAACTTCTGGGGCCTGCATCTGGAAGGGCCGTATTTAAATCCGGCCAAGAAAGGCGCACACCCGGCAAACTTCATCAAAAAAGCTACTCTTGCCGAAGTAAAAGGCTGGTTGGAACAAGCCGGGGGTGTTATCAGCATGATAACCATAGCCCCTGAGTTGCAAGACCAGGAAGTAATTGATTACCTGTATGCGCAGGGCATTATCATTTCATCGGGCCACAGCAATGCTACTTATGAACAGGGTAAGGGTTTTTTAAACAAACCTATCCAGGCAGTTACACACCTGTTTAACGCCATGCCGCAAATGCATCACCGCGAACCGGGTTACATTCCTGCTATATTTGAGGAAAGGCCATACGCCAGTATTGTTGCCGATGGTAACCATGTGGATTGGCCGATGATCCGTTTAGCCAAGCGCGAATTGGGCGATAAACTGTTCCTGATAACGGATGCGGTAACCGCAGCCACCGAGGGCGAATACCAGCACCGCCTACAGGGCGATAAATATGTAATGCCGGACGGCACACTTTCGGGCTCAAGCCTTACCATGCTTAAAGCGGTACAAAACTGTGTAGAAAAGGTAGGTATTGAATTGGCCGAAGCTGTTAACATGGCATCACTTTACCCGGCGCAACTGGCATCTAAAGCAAAAAAAGGAAAAATAGAGGCCGGCTTTGACGCCGACCTGATCATATTTAACGAGGCTTACCAAACCCTGGCAACTATATTACAGGGGAATTATTTAACAACAACGTTATAAAATTTTAACAATACCATTTATTATATATTTTTGATAAATCTTCCTGATACATGAAATACAAAAGAGTTCTACTAAAGCTTAGCGGCGAATCCCTGATGGGCGAACGCCAGTATGGTATTGATAATAACCAAGTGCTGCAATACGCACACGATATTAAAGCTGTTAAAGACCAGGGCATTGAGATAGCCATTGTTGTTGGCGGTGGTAACATATTCAGAGGATTAAGCGCCGAAAAAAGCGGTATGGAACGCGCCCAGGCCGATTATATGGGCATGCTGGCAACCGTAATAAACTGTATGGCCCTGCAAAACGCGCTTGAAAGCATTGGGGTTGAAACCCGCTTACAATCGGCCATTAAAATGGAGCAGATCTGTGAGCCATACATTCGCCGCCGTGCTATGCACCACTTAGAAGTTGGTAAAATTGTGATATTTGGTGCAGGTACCGGTAACCCATATTTTACAACTGATACAGCAGCATCACTGCGCGCTATCGAGATAAAAGCCGACGTTGTACTGAAAGGTACCCGTGTTGATGGTATCTACACCGCTGACCCGGAGAAAGACCCATCTGCAACCCGCTATGATGAGATAACCTTTCAGGAAGTGTACGACAAAGGCCTTAACGTGATGGACATGACCGCCATTACCCTTTGCCAGGAAAATAAACTCCCTATCATTGTTTTTGATATGAACAAAGAAGGTAACTTCATGAAAATTGCCAAAGGCGAACCTATTGGTACACTGGTAAAGTAATTAAATATAGAAGCATAAGAAAGCCCTGCCGGATTCCGGCAGGGCTTTCTTGTTTAAGAGCCCGTCATTGCCACGCTACGCTCGTAACGACGTGGGAGTTGGAGGGTTGCGTCTACTTACGCATCCACTGTATGCTTCTCGCCAATTTGCTGGCGCCACATAGCATAGTACAAGCCTTTTTGGTCTATCAGGTCAAAGTGTTTGCCCGATTCGATGATGTGGCCCTTCTCCAGTACATAAATGCAATCGGCATGCATAATGGTAGATAAGCGGTGCGCAATTAAAATGGTAATGTGGTCGTCTAAAACGGATACATCGCGGATGGTACCGGTTATTTCTTCCTCGGTGATTGAATCCAGTGATGATGTTGCCTCATCAAACACCAGGATATCCGGCTTGCGTAACAAGGCGCGTGCTATAGATAAGCGTTGTTTTTCTCCGCCTGATACCTTTACACCACCCTCGCCAATCACGGTGTCAAGGCCTTTATCGGCACGGGCCAGCAGCGTTTGGCAGGCCGCACGCTGTAATACGTTCATACAATCCTCGTCGGTAGCGGTGGGGTTAACAAACAGCAGGTTTTCGCGGATGGTGCCCGAGAATAGCTGCGTATCCTGCGTAACAAAGCCAATTTTCTCGCGCAGCTGGTCAAGGTCTATTTCTTTGCTCAGGATATCATTATAAAGGATATCGCCCTCTAAAGGCTGATATAAACCAACCAGCAGTTTAACCAGCGTTGTTTTACCCGAACCCGATGGGCCAACAAAAGCGATAGTTTCGCCGGTGTTGGTTTTAAAGCTGATATGGTTAAGCGCGTTACGGTTTGCCGTTAAGTGTTTAAAGCTTACGTTATCAAACGCGAGGGTTTTTACTTTCTCTAGCAATACCGGTTTCTCCGGTTTTTTATCGATAGGTGTATTCAGTATATTTTCGAAATTAGCCAGTGAGATCTGTGACTCGCGCCATGACTGGATAACATTCCCGAGCTCCTGCAGCGGGTTAAACAGGAAGAACGAGTAGAACAGGAATTTCAGATAATCGCCGGGTGTTAGTTCGTTCTTGAATATCAGCACCAGTAGTACTAATACCATGGCGCTACGCACCAGGTTTACTACAGTACCCTGTATAAAACTCATGCTGCGCACATACTTCACCTTCTTCAATTCAAGATCAAGAATTTTATAGGTGGTTTTGTTGAGCCTGGCAATTTCTTGTTTAGCCAAGCCTAAGCTTTTCACCAGTTCAATATTCCGTAATGACTCGGTAGTTGAGCCGGCCAGCGCTGTAGTTTCTGCTACAATCTTCCGTTGAATGTTTTTGATGCGTTTACTCAACGCCATACTTACAAACGTAATGATAGGGATGGCGCAAAAATAAACCAGCGTTACCTGGTAGTTTACTTTTAAAGAGTAAACGATCACGAAGATCATCCCCACCAGGCTCACAAATAAAACGCTGATAAACGAAGTGATAAACTTCTCGCTATCCAGCCGTACCTTTTGCAGGATACCCAGGGTTTCGCCACTGCGCTGGTCTTCAAAAACCTGGTAGGGTAGTTCAAGCGAGTGTTTTAAACCATCGGCATACATTTCGGCACCGGTTTTTTGCACAATAATATTGGTGAAATAGTCCTGGAAGTTTTTTGCGATACGCGACACCATGGCCGCACCTATGGCCAGGCCTACAAGGCCAAGGGCCCCATAAAAACGATATTCAAAGGTATGGGCTATATTGTCTTTAGGTATTATGTACTTATCCATAATAGTACCGGTGATCATAGGATCAACCAGCGAAAAGCCAATATTTAGTCCGGCAAGAAACAGCGCTAGAACAACCGTCCAGCGGTGTTTGGATAAATAGGATAATAATATTTTCATGTTGTAACACAAAAATAAAAAAAGGGAATGGCTAAGCAGCTCATTCCCTTTAATTTGACAATGCGGTTAAATAGCGACGGGCATTTAACCACAGAGATTGCAGCGGTTTTCACAGAGGCCTACAGCGTTTAAATGATTATAAATAAGATCATTAATAATGACCAGATAATCTCTTTTGTCTCTGTGTTTTTATTCTCTGTGCCCTCCGTGGTTCATACAAATCCATCATACCTCCAGCATCATTTGGATATTACACCGCTCGTACGGTGATGGGATGCCGGTAACCTTTTTAAACCCGAGTTTATGATACAAGCTAATGGCTGGTTTAAGTATAGTGTTGCTTTCAAGGTAAAGCTTTTTGGCACCCAATGCTTTTGCTTTAGCGATGCATGCCCGGCCTAGTATAAACCCAATGCCCTTACCCTTGGCTTTTGGTGATACCGCCATCTTGGCCAGTTCATACATATCATCATCCATTTTAATGAGTGCACAAGCGCCCACAGGCTCGTTGTTATATAAAGCCATCAGTATGTGGCCGCCTTTGCTTAATATGTAATCGTCCGGGTGATCGAGCGATTTGTAATCCGTTTCCTCCATTTTAAAATATTGGGTTATCCATTCTTCGTTCAACCGTTTAAAAGCCGGCTGATATTCTGGCGTGTAATCAACTATTTGCACATCGGCGCTTTCGCGGAGTTTTTTCTGATCTATCACCCGGTTAAGCAAGCTCTTTTGCTCCAGCAAAAACTCCCACTCTTCAATAGCCTTCCAAATGTTGTATTGGGTTTCGTTCAGTGCGTTTTCAACAGCTGCGTTCACATCAGCATATTGTACCTGTATCCGGTTGTTTATTTCCCTGCCTTTATCTGTAAGGCGGATGTAGTTCTTGCGGCCATCGGCTTTATTGGCTATCTCTTGTGCAACACCATTTTTTACCATCTCTTTTACAATAGTGCTTACAGACGGGTGCGAGTGGCTTATTTCCTGCGCTATTTGCATAATTGATTTATCCTCGCCCTCGGCCAGTGCATAAAACACCGGGAACCATTTGGGGTTCATAGCTATGTCATACACCTTATATACCTCGCCCGCCTGGTCGGTTAATTTTTCACTAAGCCTGCGCAACCTGCTGCCCAATGCCATCTTGCCCACTTTATTATAAAATTCCATAACAGATATTAATTACGTAATTGATTACGCAAATATATTCTTTATTGTTTTTAATTACAAATACCTGGAAATTTAATATGATCTACGCTTTGTACATGGTTTCTGAATAGCACAAAGATCGCAGAGCGCTCAAAAGAACACCCAAATTTTAGAAAATCATTTATTAACTATAGCGGCGCTGACAATCTCGTATTTAAGTAATTTTTGATTGTTATTGCTATCAATGTCTAAGTTGATGGTTTCTTGTGGCGCAACGATATGTTTTTCTGCTTTTTCTGATAGCACGCCGCCCTCGTCTTTCAGATATGCTTTGCAAACGAAATCTATTTTATGATTAGTAGACTTATTAGTAAGATGGTATAGCCGCCCCATAAGTGTTACTGGCCGAACGTCATTATTGCCAGTATCAATGGTTGGAATCGAATCTGTTTCACTTGAAATTACACCGTAGTCTATAAGAGGGGGCGTTGTATTGCAGGAAATACAAATTACCATTAATAGGTAAGAAAAATAAAAATGTCTCACCTTAGCTGGCGAAGGAAGTGCTGGTGCCATAGCGCTAAAGCTAACTAAATTAATTTGGTGATTATACAATGCAAAAAAAAGGGATGCACCTTGCGGCCATCCCTTTTTAATATGAACAAGTTTAAAACTTAAACCGTCATGATATCTTTTTCCTTAGCTTCTGATAGCTGGTCGATCTTTACAATGTAAGCATCGGTTAGTTTTTGTACTTCACCTTCGCCAACTTTTATCTCATCTTCAGAAACGCCTTCGGTTTTTAATTTTTTGATCTTTTCGTTGGCATCTTTACGGATGTTGCGGATAGCTATTTTACCGGTTTCGGCCTCGCCTTTGGCTTTCTTAACCAAATCGCGGCGGCGTTCTTCTGTTAAAGGCGGAACATTAATGCGGATAATAACACCATCATTTTGCGGGTTAACGCCTAAGTTAGCCTCTTTAATAGCTTTTTCAATAGCGGGCAGTAATGATTTTTCCCATGGCTGTACAATAATGGTACGTGCATCGGGCGTGTTTACACTACCAACCTGGCTTAGTGGGGTAGGTGTGCCGTAATAATCAACACTAACATCATCCAGCATAGATGGGTTGGCCTTGCCGGCACGTATCTTGGTTAATTCGCTATCTGCATGGGCAATTGCTTTATCCATTAAAGCTTTTGCATCATTTACTTGTTTTTTAATGAGTTCGCTCATTGGTCATGATTTTTGACAAAAATAATAAAAAGTATCAAAGCCCCTTAAATTCTTACCGCATAGCGGCTAATAAATATTTGGCTTGATAACAAAGTATTGCGCAGGTAGTTTTAATGAGCTATAGTTGAGGAAGATAACTGGTAACAGGAAGTTGACAGCAGCAGCATTAAAACGCGTAAAAAAAGGCAATAAAAAGCACGCTAACAAAAATTGAGAGCGTGTTTAATAGTATTTAAAGCAAAACACCGCGCTTTGTAAACGATGTTTTGCTTTTTAACCTTTACAGATTATTACCAACGGCTACCGCCGCCGCCTCTGCTATCTTTAGAGTAGCCGCCACCGCCGCCACCTCTGTTGTTATCTCTTGAGTAGCCACCGCCACCGCCGCCGCGGTTGCCGCCACCAAAACCGCCACCACCGCTTCTGCGGTCGCCTGGTTTTTTGTCTTCGGCCTGGCTAACAGCTATTGAACGGCCACTAACTTCAGAACCGTTTAAGCCTGAAATTGCTTTTTGTGCAGCTTCGTCATCAGACATCTCAACAAAACCAAAACCTTTGCTTCTGCCAGACTCTCTGTCAATAATAATTTTCACGGTGGTTACTTCACCATAAGCTTCAAAAAGCTCTTGTAAATCTGCTTCCTGCAATGAGTAAGGAAGGCTTCCTACGAATATGTTCATCAAAAAATTAGTTTAGTAATGGCAGTTTGTTTAGCTGTCATTTTATTTGTTTACATCAAATATAGAATAGAAATCAATCAATTGTACAATAATTTGTTAAACTATATTTTTTATTTTCTATTTCAACTCAAATTGAGCGCCGAATAATCAAAGAATTGACTGTATTTGATAAGTTTTTTCGTTTAAAATAAATTCATCGCCGGCTTTTTTATCTTTTAGGTTATAACCAATGGGCGATGCGGGTGATACCGCAAAGTAGTTTTTGCCATCTAAAGCCAGTGTACCTGCGCTGATGGCCAAATAAAAGTTGCCGTTATTGGTGATAATGACACTGCCGGTTTCAGCTTTTTTAGATTCGCCTGTAAATGAGATCTGATTTAGTGCCACCATCAGCTTATTAGCTTCGTTAAGCTGTGCCAGGTTGCGGTTAGTTTCTTGCTGGGCCATTTCGCGGCCTGTTTCATATTTATCGCCGGCGCTGCTCTTGGTATCGTCGTTTTGGGCCTGCTGCGCTTCGGCAATGGCCTGCTCTGCGGCCTGCATGCGGCTTTGCACATAAGCAACGCACAATGCGTGCAGCTTCGCTTTTATATCGCTCATTATATATAGTTAAAAAAACGAAGATGGTTTAATTTGTTGGGAAATTGGAAACAGGCTTAAAAATAAAAGCCCCGGGCACTCGCTGCCCGGGGACTTTCAACCTAAACCTTATCACAATGTAAATGCGAGGCACTTACAGCACTAATAACGTAATTCATGGCCAAATGATACATACCTCAACATAAATGTTACACATTTATGATATTTATAGATGCAATACAACCTTTGCGCGCAAGCAAACAAACGCCGTGTATTATGGTTAATGATTAGTTATTAAACACATAACTAATTATATAACATGAACTTAAAACGTACTTTTGGTGCTATACTTACCGTGTTAGGTATTGTAGGCCTTATTTATACCGGTGTGCAGGTTATTCAGCATACAGGTGCTGCAACTACACTAATTGTGGTTGGTATTATCGCTATTATCTTCTTCTTTACGGGCATCAGCCTTGTGCGCAACACAAAAGACGAAGCTTAATTAACAGCAGAAGGGGTTATCTGTCCCGTAGCTGAAATGCTTAAACCGGGCTGTGTAAAATCGGCCTCGGTTAATGCTTTTATCCTGAGCGCGGCACGGTTAAGTGTATCGGCCTGCAATCCTTTATCATGCGCCTGCCGGTAAGAAACTATCCGGCCGCCTAAAAATTCACCTTTTTTATTGATCCGAAATTTTAATAACGGAGCCAGCCCGCATACGCCGCTTACACTCACCCCTTTATAAGTTACAAAATTACCCAGGCTGTAAGCTATTAAACGGTTTTTGTAAAGTTCCATAGCCCGGGCAACATGCGGGCCATTACCCAGTATCACATCGGCGCCTGCATCGATAGCGGCGTGGGTGAAAAGGCGCAGGTTGCCACGATTCTCTCCTTTAAAAATTTCAGCAGAATCGGGTACATGTTCATAGTCGGTACCCTCGCCACCGCCATGGAACGATACTATAACAATATCGCTGCTGGCTTTTAAATCGCGGATGATCTGTTTAGCGGCAGCTATACCAAGTAATGATACCGTTTGCCCATTTGGCGAAAAAGCACAAAACCCATATTTAACACCATTCACAGTAAATGTTTTTGATGGATGGCTTTTAAACCCTGCTGTATGGATACCGAGGCTATCCAAAATTTTTATAGTGCTTTTACGGCCGGCCAGGTCAAAATCATTCGAATGGTTGTTGCCCACGCTTAAAATATCAAAACCGGCATTTTTAAAAACACCGCCGTACTTTGCCGGCATCCTGAATAAATAACCCTTATGCTTAAACCGTAATTTGTACCCAACCGGTGCGCCGGTATCTAACAACACCCCTTCAAGGTTACCAAAAGCGATATCGGCCTTACGCAGATCTTCTAAAGCCGGCTTAAAACTATTCAGGGCATTATTGGGGGGCAGGTAAGTACTGTCGGGGTATGACGATCCCAGCATTATATCGCCAACAGCTGTAATGTTAATAGCAGTATCTATCGGTTTTCTCTGTATGGTGTCTGTAATGGCGGGTGTAGCTTCCGGTTGGGTAGTTACCCGTTTGTCCGTATCCGGGCTAATGCAGGCGGCTACAGCTATGCTGATGATTAAAAATAAGGCTAACCGGAGTTTCATATTGGGGCAAAAAAAATCCTTTCATGGTTAGTGAAAGGATCAGAGATATTAATTTAGGTTTATTTAGTTAGCTGGTTCGTCGTCAGCAGATGCTGATGCCGTTGAAAGTTCATTTTTAAATGATTCTAACAACCGGCCGCCTTTATAAAAGTAGCGGCTGTAGTAAGCATCATCAAGGCTGCTTATGGCTACACCTTTTGATGATGCATGTGCAAACCTGTTATTGCCAAGGTAAATACCTATATGTGATATACTGCGGCTGTGTATTTTAAAGAAAACTAAATCACCTTCTTTCAGATCATCTTTATTAACAGGATTTACCATGCTAAAAATGTCACGAGAGCTGCGGCGGATGGTCAGGTTAAATACATCACTGTACAATTGTTTTGTAAATGCAGAACAATCAATGCCTCTGCGCGAGCTGCCACCAAAACGGTAAGGGGTGCCTATCCAGTCGTATACAAAATGAAAAAGTTTCATGTTTGAGGTTGCAGATACCGCAACGCCCATAATTTGAGAAAGATAATCTTTCGCTAAGCTTTCCTGTTCTTCTTTGTCAGCTACCTGATTTGGAACATTTTTTGTTTGAGCTTGAGCAGCTAAAACGCTCAGAAATAGTGCAATAGCAAGTGTAATTTTCTTCATTTAACTTCTTTAATTTGTTGAATCAGGACAACAAATGATTATTAAATTGGACAGTGTGTCTATTGTTGGATACAAAACTATCCAATATTTTTAAACTACCAAATTAAAAGAGACATTTTTTTCTGCAAAGATTTAAGCAATATTTTTAACCCTTGTTAATAATTATATCGCCAAAGTGTTAATAATTTCTACTGTTGAAAGTATTAACAGATATTGGAGAATTGCAGGTTTACGCGGATTAAGTGAAGGGTTGTTAAATTTAGCCTATAGATAATAACTTAAATGAGGGTTAAAAGCAGGGCAAAACAGGCTGTTTTGGATGGTAGCGCACATTGTCCACACCTTAATTAGCAAGATTTTTTGTAAAAAGAATATTGTGGAAAACCAGAGTTTCGCGTTCTTTAAAAGCGTACATTTTACACCACATCCAAATGTTATTTCGCTTTTTTCAAAAATGCTATGCATGCATTGGAATGGTGCTTTAAAAATTTAATTAAATCATGCTAACAAATTCGTTGCAGTTTCGGTTATTTGCAGGATATAATTAGATTTGCACTTCCAATAGAAATTTGTTTTTAATAAATGAGTTCAATCGAAATAACCAAAGACACCTACCTGATGTGGTACGAGTCTATGCTCCTGATGCGTAAGTTTGAAGAAAAGACCGGCCAATTATACGGTCAGCAAAAAATACGCGGGTTTTGCCACCTTTATATTGGGCAGGAAGCCGTATTAGCCGGTGCCATGTCTGTTATACGCCACGAAGACAGTTTGATAACTGCTTATCGCGACCATGCACATGCTTTGGCAAAAGGGACATCCCCTAATGCTATTATGGCTGAGATGTATGGTAAGGCAACCGGGTGCTCAAAAGGCAAAGGCGGCTCAATGCACATGTTTGACAAAGAAAACCATTTTTATGGCGGGCATGGTATTGTAGGCGGTCAGATCCCTATGGGTGCAGGTATTGCATTTGCCGAAAAGTATAAAGGTACTGACAACGTAAACATTGCCTACATGGGTGATGGTGCCGTACGCCAGGGTGCTTTAACCGAAACCTTTAATATGGCCGCGCTGTGGAAACTGCCTGTAATTTTTGTTTGCGAAAACAACGGTTACGCCATGGGTACATCGGTAGAGCGTACTACTATACAAACAGATATTTACAAATTAGGCTTGCCTTATGGTATCCCTTCATCACCTGTTGATGGTATGGACCCGGTTGCAGTACATAACGCCATGGACGAAGCTGTAGCACGCGCACGCCGCGGCGAAGGCCCAACGTTCCTTGAAATGCGTACTTACCGCTACAAAGGCCACTCTATGAGCGACCCTCAGAAATATCGTACTAAGGAAGAACTGGAAAGCTACAAATCAAAAGACCCTATTGAAACAGTAAAACTAACTATCGAAAAAGAAGGTTATGCTGACGAGAAATGGTTTGAAGAGATAGAAGCGAAAATTAAGGCACAGGTTGAAGAAGCGGTTAAGTTCGCTGAAGAATCGCCTTGGCCTGATGCATCAGAGCTTTATACTGATGTATATGTACAACAGGATTATCCGTACATCCGCGACTAATATCTTATATTTATAAATATTAACAATATTCATCACAGTATATGGCTGAAGTAGTTAAAATGCCTAAAATGAGCGATACCATGACCGAAGGGGTATTGGCGAAATGGCATAAAAAAGTTGGCGATAAGGTAAAATCGGGCGATGTATTGGCCGAGATCGAAACCGATAAAGCCACTATGGATTTTGAATCGTACCAGGACGGCACCTTGCTTTATATAGGTGTTGAAGAAGGTAACGCTGTGCCGGTTGATGCCGTTATTGCCGTTTTAGGTAAAGAGGGTGAAGACTATAAAGCCCTGTTGAATGGCGCCGGTTCTGCACCTGCAAAAACAGAAGAAAAACCTGCTGAAGAGGCTAAGCCTGCAGCAGCCGAAGATAAAAAACCTGCCGCAACTGCAGCACCTGAAAAGGCTGCCCCTGCAAAAGCAAAGGTTGATACCTCAAGCATCCCGGCTACTGTAATACGTATGCCATTGCTTAGCGATACCATGACCGAAGGTACCATTGAAAAATGGAACTTTAAGGTTGGCGATAAAGTAAAAGCCGATGATTCATTAGCTGATGTGGCAACCGATAAGGCTACCATGGAAGTTGTGGGTTACGAAGCCGGTACCTTATTATACATTGGTGTTAAAGAAGGTGAAGCCGCACAGGTAAACGGTATTATTGCTATTGTAGGTAAAGAAGGTACCGATATACAGCCTTTATTAGATGCTGATAATGGTGCTGATGCACCTGCAGAAGCACCGGCTGCTGAAGAAAGCAAAGAAGCCGCACCGGCTGCAACTGCTGACGCTGCACCTGCTGCTACGTCAACCGGTTCAACCGAAGATGATAGCCGTGTTAAGGCATCGCCACTAGCACGCAAAATAGCTAAAGACAAAGGCATTAACCTTAATGATGTAAAAGGCAGCGCCGATGGCGGGCGTATCATCAAAAAAGATATAGAAAGCTTTACACCAGCTGCAGAACCTGCAGAAACCGCTAAACCGCAAGAAGGCGCAGCAGCAGCTGCCCCTGCCGCAAAAGCACCGGTTGTATTGCCAACTTACACAGGCGAAGAGAAATTTACGGAGCGTAATGTTACGCAAATGCGTAAAGCTATCAGCCGCAGGTTATCTGAAAGCTTGTTCACCGCGCCGCACTTCTACGTTACCATGTCGATTGATATGGACCAGGCCATCGCTGCCCGTAACAAAATGAACGAGGTTGCGCCGGTTAAGATCTCATTTAACGATTTTGTAGTGAAAGCCGTTGCCGTTTCATTGAAACAGCACCCTGCTATTAACTCATCATTCCTGGGCGATAAGATCCGCACTAACGAGCATGTACACATTGGTGTAGCCGTAGCGGTTGACGAAGGCTTGCTGGTACCGGTTATTAAATTTGCCGATGGTAAATCGTTAAGCCATATCTCGCAAGAGGTTAAAGAGTTTGCCGGTAAAGCCAAAGCAAAAAAATTACAACCCGCCGAAATGGAAGGCTCAACTTTCACCATATCAAACCTTGGTATGTTTGGTGTTGACGAGTTTACCGCAATTATTAACACACCAAATGCTTGTATCCTTGCCGTTAGTGGTATAGCACAAGTGCCGGTTGTTAAAAATGGCGCGGTAGTACCGGGCAATGTAATGAAGGTAACCCTAAGCTGTGACCACCGTGTGGTTGATGGTGCATTGGGTGCCGCATTCCTGCAAACCTTAAAATCATTACTGGAAGAACCGGTAAGGATGATGATATAAGTCGGAAAGTCCGAAATATTTAAAATAGCGATGGGTTTACTCATCGCTATTTTTGTTTTTAATCCCCGCACCTCTCCGCGCGTCATTGCTGTAAGGTACGAAGCAATCTCTTGAGGACAGTTGTACGCCTTGCATGAGGAATGGCTTAAAGAGATTGCTTCGTAACTCGCAATTGTAAGGATTTATTAATTATCTTGTCCTTCCCAACAAACACACCATGTTATACTTCATCATTGCAATAGTGGTTATCATCTGCTTTACGCTATTTAAACGTAAAAAAAACAGCGCGCTCACCCAAGCCATCCTAACCGATGCGCAAAAGCAATTGCTTACCCAGCATATCGATTATTACAACAAACTATCAGATACGGATAAGCTTTACTTTGAGGATAAGATAGAGCAGTTTTTAGATGCCGTGCGCATTGAGGGTGTAGGCCTCGAACTAACCGATACCGACCAGCTGATGGTCGCATCAAGCGCGGTGATCCCCATCTTCGCGTTTAAGGACTGGACCTACCGCAACGTTACCAATGTGCTTTTATACCCCGATACTTTCGATAAAGATTTTCAGTTTGAAGGGAACGAAGGCGAAGACCGCAATATTATGGGTATGGTTGGCACTGGGTATATGAACGGGCAAATGATATTATCGCGCAATGCTCTGGTAAAAGGCTTCTCCAAAAATAATGGCAAAGAAAATACCGGCATCCACGAGTTTGTGCACCTGCTTGACAAAGCCGATGGAGCTACAGATGGCATACCCGAAGGCTTTTTGCCGCATGAATATGTAGAGCCATGGGTAAGGATGATGCACCAGGAGATCCATAAGATAGAAGCAGGCCGATCGGACATTGATGTATATGCCACTACCAATGAGGCGGAGTTTTTCGCCGTGGTATCAGAATACTTTTTTGAGAAACCCGAACAGTTTCAAACCAAGCACCCGGAGCTTTATGATATGCTGAGCCGGATCTTTGGGCAGAACCCCATATAAGCTTTACCGGTTTGATAGAAAATGCCCCTGCTATTATGCTAAACCTTTGTTTACCATCAAAAAAACGTATAGCTTTAAAAACCAAAATCATAGCAATGAAAAAAATATTAATGATGCTTTGCATAGCTGCAACTTTTGCAGCCTGTAAACAAAAAGGAGCCGATAGCACAACCGCTGCTGCCGATGGCAACAAACAACTTGCAAAGCTATTTGATAACTATTATGAAGGGTATTTAAAACTCGACCCCGTAACCGCAACTTTTATTGGTGATACGCGCTATAATGATCAGCTACCCAATTATGGTGCTGCCGATTATTTAAAAAAAGCGAAGGACTTTTACCAGACCTACCTGGACAGCGTAAAAACATTTAAACGCGAAGACCTGAACGATAATGATAAGCTATCGTACGATATTTTTGTTTACGAGGCACAAACCAATATCGATGGGTTTAAATATCACCTGGAGTATATGCCGTTTAACCAAATGTTTGCTTTCCCGCTAACTATGGGGCAATTAGGGTCGGGCGGTAATGCGCAGCCATTTAAAACAGTTAAGGACTATAACGACTGGCTAAAACGCCTTACTGCGTTTTCCGCATTGGCCGATACCTCAATAGCTAATTTTAATAAAGGCATCAAAACAGGGGTGGTGTTGCCAAAGGCATTGGTGGTTAAAATGATACCGCAAATGCAAAGCTTTGTAGTAGCCGATGCCACTAAAAGCATTTTTTACGACCCTATAAAGAACATACCTGCAGATTTTTCTGCCGCGGATAAAAAGGCGATAACCGATGCCTACAAAACAACTATTTTAACCTCGGCTGTGCCTGCCTATAAAAGGCTTGCCGATTATTTGCAAAACACCTATCTGCCAAAATCGCGCAGTACATCGGGCTTGTCATCGGTTACAGATGGCGCAGTAAAATACGCTTACCTGGTAAAACAGCTAACATCTACCAACCGCACACCCGAAGAGATCTACCAAACAGGATTAAGTGAAGTAGCCCGCATTGGTAAACAAATGGACAGCATCAAAAATATGGTTGGCTTTAAAGGCGATAGAAAGGCCTTTTTTGAATATATGCGAACCGACCGCAGGTTTATGCCTTATAAAACGCCTGCTGATGTTTTAGCCGCTTTTGAAAATATCCACAAACGAATGGAGCCGAACTTAAAAAAGATGTTTAATAACGTGCCGAAAACGCCTTTCATCATTAAGCAAACAGAAGCGTTCAGGGCAGAATCTGCCAGTATAGAATATAATCCGGGCTCGGCAGATGGCAAAAGGCCCGGCATTTTTTACGTGCCTATTGTTGATGCTACCAAGTTTAACACCACATCGGGCATGGAGTCAACGTTTTTGCACGAGGCCATTCCCGGTCACCATTACCAGATCTCGTTAACACAGGAGAATAACACATTGCCAAAGTTCCGCAGGTTTTTGGTAAACGAGAGCGGGTATGCTGAAGGATGGGCGCTGTATTGCGAATCGTTAGGGAAAGAGCTGGGCTTGTACACTGATCCATATCAGCATATGGGCGCTTTAGGCGACGAGATGCACCGCGCCATTCGTTTAGTGGTTGATGTAGCCATCCACACCAAAGGTATGACCCGCGAGCAGGCGGTTAAATATTCTATGGATAACGAAGCGATAAGCGAACCGGCCGCCATTGCCGAAATTGAACGTTATATGGGGATACCGGCACAGGCATTAAGTTATAAAACCGGTGCTTTAAAGATATTGGAACTGCGTAAAAGATATGAAAAACAGTTAGGCCCTAAATTTAACCTGGCCGAATTTCATAACCAGGTGCTAAAAGATGGCGCCATGCCGCTAAGTGTTTTAGAAAGTAAAATGGACGACTGGGCAAAAAAACAGTAACCATAAAATTTTGATGTATTCATGAGCTTTGCTGATAGGGTAATTGATTTTAATAAACAGCTGGAGTATAATGGCCCTGCATTGCCTGCCAATATCCGGATCATGAACCCGTTTAAAGAGGAGGAGAACGCTTTACGGATCTCATCAGAATTTTATAACAAATATTATAATGATGATAATAAGCGGCACCTTATACTGGGTATTAACCCAGGCAGATTTGGCAGCGGTTTAACGGGCGTGCCTTTCACCGATCCTAAACGGTTAAAGTCGGAATGTGGTATTGATTACGACGGAAAAATCACTCATGAGCCATCGTCGGTTTATGTTTATGAAATGATAAACGCTTATGGCGGTGCCGAAGCTTTTTACAATAAATTCTATATCAGTTCGGTTTGCCCACTGGGCTTTACTACTGTAGATAATAAAGGCAAGGAGAAGAACTACAATTATTACGATAGCAAAGAGCTTTGCACAACAGTAACGCCGTTTATTATTGATAATATAAAAACCCAAATTGCTTTAGGCTGCTATACCGATACTTGCTTTTGTTTCGGGACAGGGCAAAACGAGAAGTTTTTAAAAAGGCTGAATGATGAGCATGGGTTCTTTAATAAGATCATCGCGCTGGAGCACCCACGCTTTATTATGCAGTATAAAGCCAAAACCAAGCAGTTTTATATCGATAAATACCTGGAAGCGTTTAGCAGTATCGAAAGCAATGCTTAAATATAAACCTGCGATTCTTTGTATTCGCTGCGGATCATACTAAGTTTGCCGTTTTTAAAAAACAACCGTACATAATAAGTTCCACTTATTCCCGGTTTAGGGTATTTGCTGATATAGAAGGCCCATTCGTTATAATTAGCCATATCCGGGTCAAAAGGTTTGGTTAGTGATTTATAGGCCAAAATAATTTGATAGTTGGTATAGGCGGGTAGTTTATAAATAGCTAACAGCTTATTGTAGATATTATCAACCGACTCATTTTGATGCAGCGCGTTTTCATCTGTTGCATCCTGTGGCCATTTAGAGATCAAAGCTGGCCCGGGGCCTGTAATCGAGGTTATTTTATCCCCATCATAGTCTATACTTATTCCTCCTAACTCTGCGGAGTTTTTCTGCAGCATAATCATGCTGTAGAATTTGAACTTCTGTTGTATCTCTTCCGGTTTAGTAAAAGTTTGTTTTTGGTTAATGATATCAACCTCGTTGAAGTTGTTTTGCTGCCCCGACTTTTGAAGCTGAGCATAAACATCGGCGTACGAACTTCCAATCTTAATATCCCATTTGCTCCCGGAAATAGTGGTTTCAACCCTGGATGAGCCGTTTTCTTTTTTACAACCGAACAGTAATAATGCGGGAATAAGGAGTAGGAGTGTTTTTTTCATAATAAGGCCGATAAATATATACCTAATACGCACATCCTCTTGAAAACGCTACAGGTACTCAGATTAAACTACCCGTCATTGCTTCGTAGCAATAACGGGTAAGATGTATTGTTCGGCAAACTCGCCATGACACATAATTATCTATTCCTCATCCTCAATTTTCGCCAGCTCTGTAGATCTGCTCAACAATTTGGCACTCTCTGCCAGGCGGATAAACTCGGCACGGTAGCCTTCATTATCTGTGCCCTTGCCTGCGCGCGCGGTAGCAATGGCGTGTGCATAGCTGGCTTTCTGTTTAAATTTCGAATTGCGTAGCAGCATGCCAACCTCGGCCACGGCCGATGCAAATTTGAAATCGGCACTGGTAGCGGCAAAGGCTACCGGGTTATCATATACCACCGCCTGGCTTAATTTGCTTACAGCCGATACAGGCTCTTTGTACCGGAATTTAATGGTCATCATTTCTTCAGAGCCTGTAGTAACCACCGGGGAGGCTTGTTTAACTTTTTGATATTTTAAAGGATCAACGCTTACCATGTAATCATCTTTTATCCCCACGGGTACTATTTCATAAAATGCAGTAACAGTATGGCCGCTGCCCATATCGCCGGCATCTTTTTTATCATCATTAAAATCTTCTTTGTTAAGTATGCGGTTCTCATAACCCAGCAGGCGGTAGGCTTGTACTTTGGCCGGGTTAAATTCTATTTGCAGTTTTACATCTTTAGCTACGGTAAATAAGGTGCCGCCAAATTCACTAACCAGGGTTTTGCGTGCTTCGGTAATGTTATCAATATAAGCATAGTTGCCGTTACCCTTATCGGCCAGGGTTTCCATTTTGCTATCTTTATAATTGCCCATGCCGTAACCCAGTACCGATAGGAAAATGCCGCTTTCGCGTTTCTTTTCTATCAGTTTTTCCATATCGCCGTCGCTTGATGCACCTACGTTAAAATCGCCGTCGGTAGCCAGTATGATGCGGTTGTTGCCGCCTTTTATCAGGTTTTCGGCAGCTATGCTATAAGCCAGCTTAATGCCAGCCCCTCCGGCGGTAGATCCGCCTGCGCTCAGGTTATCAATAGCGTTTTTGATGCTCTCTTTTTTATCACCGGCGGTTGATGGCAGCACCACACCGGCAGCGCCTGCATAAACAACCAGCGCAACCTTATCTTGCGGGCGTAACTGGTCAACCAGCATTTTAAGCGACGATTGTACCAGCGGCAATTTATTATCCATGTTCATAGAACCCGATACATCTACCAAAAACACCAGGTTTGATGCAGGCAGGTTTTTGGTGGGGATAGTTTTTGCTTTTAAGCCAATGCGCAGCAGGCGGTGTTTTGTATTCCACGGGGCTGATGAAAGCTCGGTATGGATGGCAACCGGGCCACTATCTGTTGGGCCGGCAAGGTCGTAATTAAAATAATTGATCATTTCCTCAACACGCACAGCATCGGCAGGAGGTAGTTGCCCGTTGTTGATAAACCGCCTTACATTACTGTATGATGCTGCATCCACATCAACAGAAAAGGTTGATAACGGGGTTGATGCTGCGTTAGTAAAAGTGTTTTCAGTAATGCCTTTATAGCTTTCATTGTCTGCAACAGAGGTGGGGGCCATATACCCATAAATGTTTCTCGCTTCTTTTGAAACTTTATACTGTTTTGCCATTTGTAAACCTTCGGCCCTGCCTGATAAAGAATATCGTGCATGGTCATAGCTATAGCCTGCTGCCACAACTTCGTTTAAAGAATTTGATGATGCTTTTAAAGTGACATCTAATTTAGTATTAGTGCCAATTATAATGGTTTGCGATTGATACCCAATAAAACTAAACACAAGGGTGGTGCTGCCACCAGGCACATTAATAGAATAAGTACCGGCAGCATTGGTATGCGTACCTATATTGGTGCCTTTTACCAGTACACTTACACCGTGTAAAGGTTGCTTATCATCGGCAGAATAAACTGTACCGGTAATGGTACGGGTGGTTGTATCGCGCTTAAACCCCGTAAGCGCAACAAAAATGGTTAGGATAAATAATAACTTTTTCATGGTCCGTTGGTTTTTTATTACAGGATGCAATGCAGATACGATTTCCATAAGCCATTAAAAAAAATTATTTTGCAAGCCTCTTGATGAAATTTTTTACCAAACCAGTTAAACCAGAAGATACCGCAGACGAGGCTTTACTGAACAGCTACCGGGAAACCCGCGACCTGAAAGTTTTGGGCCGGCTGTACGAGCGTTATATGCCGCTGGTTTATGGCGTTGGGTTAAAATATTTAAAAGATGAGGAGCAGGCACAGGATGCCGTAATGGCCATATTTGAAGATCTGGCGCAAAAGGTACACCAGCACGATGTTAAGCAGTTCAGGAGCTGGTTATATGTGCTTAGCCGCAACCATTGCCTGATGCAGCTGCGGGCGGGTAAAAAATTAGAAACCGTAACTTTAGATGAGTTTGTGGAATTTACCCCGGTTTTGCATCCTGATACCGAAGGCCGCGAAGAAGCCATGCAGGCTTTGGAACGATGTATGGATAAGTTAATACCTGCTCAACGGCAAAGTGTTAAGTTATTTTACCTGGATGAGAAGTGTTATAAAGAAGTTGCCGACGAAACCGGCTTTACCATGAACGAGGTAAAGAGCTATATACAGAACGGAAAACGCAACCTTAAAATTTGTTTGGAGAAGAATAGTGGATAATAAAAGGGCCGACATAAAGCAAATACAAAAGTACCTTAACGGGGAGCTTGATGCTAAAGCTATGCACCGCCTGGAGCGCGAGGCACAGAACGATCCGTTTTTGATGGACGCGCTGGAAGGGTATGGCCATATAAAACACGCTCAGCAGGATAACCTGGTAACCTTACAGGAGCGTTTGCAAGCCCGCACAGCCACTAAAATCAGGCGATTGATACCTTGGATGGTTATATCAGTTGCTGCCAGTGTGATAGGTTTTGCCGTTATTGTTGGCATATTGTATAAAGGCAACAAACCAGCGACGGATGCAAAGGTGGCTATGACGCAACCAATAAACCCTGCTGCGCCTGATACCGCAGTTATTACAGATGAGAAGAAAAAAGCCATACAAACAGTTTTAGATACGCCGCATGCACGTATGGCATATAACCAGCCTCAGCCTGTAAAAAATTACGTTCCTGTAACCCACTCCAATCAATACGATGCACCGGTTGCCGTAAGCGAAACAAATGCTGACCAAATGGATATTTTTAAGAAAATGCCGGATAGTTCTGCAATGGAAGATAAGATAATGGGTTACATAGCCGCCAAAAGGCAGGATACCGTATTGGGTGGCGGATTGGTAGCTACTACTAATAATGCATCGGCTATAACAGTGCTAAACAGTAAGGCAAAAGGTGCCGATTATACCGTAAGACCGGGTAGGCCGGGCGATAATAGTGCCTATGCTTTGAGCCAGGCAGGCTTGCCATCCAACCTGATATCGGGCGTAGTGCTCGACCGGACGAACGGCTCACCATTACCGGGGGCATCTGTAACAGTTGTGGGCAAACCCGTGGGTACCCAAACAGATGTAAATGGCAAATTTACCCTGCCTAATGTTAAAAAGGATGATGCCCTTTCAGTTGGGTATTACGGTTATAACAGCAAAACACTTGACGTAAAAGGTTCTGATAGCCTAAAAGTTGAACTGGATGAACGCAGAAGCTCGCTGAATGAGGTGGTATTTGCAGGACGTGCTAAAAAGATTAGAAACGAAAAAGCGCACCCAAAAAATGGCTGGGATGTGCTCAAAAAATATCTCCATGACAATGCAATTAGTACCGATGGAAAGGAAGGCACGGTTGAGCTTACCTTTACGGTTAATGCTGATGGTGCTATCACCAATATTAATGTAACCAAAAGCCTAAATGCTACTGCCGATGCCAAAGCCATCAGCCTGATAAAAGATGGCCCGCTATGGAGCGGCAACACCACCGGCAATGCGGAGGAAGTTAAGGTTAAGGTAGCGTTTCATAAATAGGCACATAGATATAAAGTTTCATGTCATGGTGAGCTTGTCGAACCATTAACAGACTGTTAATCGATCAATCCTTAGACAAGTTCAGGATGACACACCAACCCGCTTATAATAACATGAACGCAAAAAGGCGACAGGTTCTAAAACCTATCGCCTTTTAAAACATCTCAGGTCTAAATATTACTTCTTATTCTTATCGTAATAACCAAATACCTTTTGCAGCAGTGGTGTGGTACGCGCGCCAAGGTTTTGGCGTATGTTAAGTTCTTCCTGTGCTATTTCAACAAATAAACCGTCAATTGCTTTTTGGGTAACATAATCCGTAATGTCGGGGTTAACTTTACTCACAAACGGCACTTTATTGTAAGCGGCTGCTGCGTCATTGTAGTACTTGGTGGCACCTACATTGTTTAAGCTGGTTTGTATAACCGGTTTAAAGCTTGCTGCCAGTTGCAGGGTAGTGGTACGCTTAAAGTATTGCGTAGCCGCATCCTTGTTGCCTAACAGGATGTTGGTTACATCTGTAAGGGTCATTTGTTTAATGGCGCTAACAAATATAGGTTTTGCCTTGCCGGCAGCATCTTCGGCTGCGCGGTTAAGCGATAGTATCACATTATCAGCCAGTTTACCTAAGCCAATGCTACGCAGTGTTTTTTCAACTTTTTGCGCTTCGGGCGGGAAAAGTATCTTAACGGCAGCATTGCCAAAAAAACCGTTAACGGTTGAAAGCTGGTCAGAGCTTTTGCCGGTGGCCAGTTCAAGGGCCTGCTTAAGGCCATTGCCAATTTCAATATTAGTAGGGTTGCCGCTTTGTTGTACGGTGCTTTGCGCAACCTGGTTAAGTGTGTCGCAGCTGCAAAATAAAATAAAAAGGAACGGGATAAGTATAAGTGTTTTTTTCATGCAATAAGGTAAGCAAATTTGCTGCCAGTATCTAATTACCAGTGCCTAACCAGCATAAAAACCAAGCCGGCTATTAAGGCCGAAATAGGGATGGTAATTATCCAGGCCCAAACCAGGTTAATGGTTACCCCCCAACGCACTGCCGATACACGTTTTGTTAAACCAACACCGATGATAGAACCTGTAATAGTATGCGTAGTTGAAACCGGGATAGCAAAATGTTCGGTAATAAATAAGGTTACCGCGCCTGCAGTTTCTGCAGCTACACCCTCTAACGGGGTTATCTTGGTGATCTTTGAACCCATGGTTTTCACGATCTTCCAACCGCCAGACATGGTGCCTAATGATATGGCCGAGTAACAAGCCAGCGGGATCCATTCCGGCATCGGCGAGCCGCTGTTGATGATTTTTGAAGCTACCAGGCTTACGTATAAAATACCCATTACTTTTTGCGCATCGTTAGTGCCATGCGCAAAGCTTAATGCCGCTGCTGATAGCAGTTGAAGGCGTTTAAACCAGCGTTCGGCAATGGCAGGTTTAGCCCGCTTGCAAATATGAAGTATCAGGATCGTTATAAAGTAAGCGATGATTAAACCGATGAACGGTGCCAGCACAATGTAGGCGATAATGGTTAAGATATAGTGGGAGTTAATGGCATCAAAAGCATGTTTGCCCAGAAACAACGCGTTTGTGATACCCGCCCCGGCGAAGCCACCTATCAGTGTATGCGACGAACTGGATGGGATACCAAACCACCATGTGGTTAAATTCCAGGTAATGGCGGCAATAAGGCCGGCCAGCACCACATGCAGGGTAATAAATTCCTCATGCACTGTTTTAGCAACCGTGTTGGCTACCTTATGGTCTTTTATAAAAAAGTAAGCGGCAAAGTTAAATACAGCGGCAAGTAATACTGCCTGAAAAGGCGTTAATACCTTTGTTGAAACAATGGTAGCTATAGAGTTGGCGGCATCATGAAAACCATTGGTGTAATCAAAAATAAGCGCCAGGGCAACTACAGCAACAAGTAAAGTGGTAACCATTTAAATGATTTAAGTTATGCTTAGGCGTTTTTAATTAAAATAGATTCCATTACATTGGCGGCATCTTCGCACATATCAGTAGCGGTTTCAAGCGCAGCTAATATCTCTTTGTATTTGATAAGGCGGATGGCATCCGTTTCGTACAGGAAAAGATCGGCAACGGCACGGTCAAAAACATAATCGGCCTGGTTCTCTACACTGTTTATACGGATACATGAATCGGCAATAGCACGTACGTTCCTTAAATCCTTCAGCTCGCGTACGGCTTTCTCCAGATCGGTACCGGCCTGTAAGATCAGTTCAGATAATTTGCGAATGTGTTCGTTAAAATCGTCTATCCTGTAAAGCAGCATACGGTTAGCAGCACCGTGTATGTAATCGGCAATGTCATCAATAGCGGTGGCTAAAGCGTGTATATCCTCACGATCAAACGGTGTGATAAAGTTTTTGCCAAGTTCAAGATATATTTGGTGAGTAAGCTCATCGCCTTTGTTCTCAAGCTTATCAATCTGCCTGAAAAGTTCTTCGCGGGTAGCCGGGTTTACTGAGTTTACCGCTTCAACCAAAATGGTTGCCATGCTTACAACGTTACTTGCAGCCTGCTCAAACAACGGAAAGAAGGTCTTCTTATCTTTAGGAACAAAATACTGAAATATACTGTTTAGTGACATCTGCTATTAAATTTGGGGTAAAGGTAAGGTTGGTATGTTAAGTTAATGTTAACTTTTTAATACAGGTATGTTTGGAAATGGTAAAGTTTGTTTGGCTATTTGTAAAGTAAAACCAAATGTTGAGCCCATACCTTCGGTACTGCGCACATTAATGGTTTGCTGGTGCGCTTCAATAATGTGTTTAACAATAGCCAGGCCCAACCCCGAGCCACCAATTTGCCTGGAGCGGCTGGTATCGGTACGGTAAAAGCGCTCAAACAGGCGCGGCAGGAACTTTTCTTCAATGCCTATGCCATCATCGGTAACCTCAACAAGTACCTGTTCATGCAGCACAAAAGTGCTAACCGCGGTATTGCCGCCATCCTTGCCATATTTAAATGAGTTATCGATGAGGTTTACCAACACCTGGCGTATTTTTTCGCGATCGGCGTTCACAAATATGCCGTCGTCATATTTTTGTTTAAACGTTAATTTAATATTGTGCTGTTTGCTTTTCAGCTCAAGCGATTCAAAAACCTCTTTGATCAGGTCGTTGATCTTGAATTTAGTATAATTAATAGGGATCTCGCCCGATTCTAGCTTCGAGATCTCGTCAAGGTCATGGATCAGGTAGCTTAAACGGTCAACATTTTTTGATGCCTTTTCCAGGAATTGCGTAGCCAGTTCTTTGTCCTCCAGGCCATCATCCTGCAAGGCTTCAATGTACCCCTGTATGGCAAAAAGGGGGGTTTTAAACTCGTGCGAGATGTTCGATAAAAAATCCCTGCGAAATTTTTCCTGCTTTTTAAGCTCGTCTATCTCACTCTTTTTTTGTTTGGCCCACTCCTGTACTTCATGTTCAACATCGTTTATTGGGTCGGCGCTTACGTGTTCGCCAAGGGCGTCGCGCAGGTCGCGGCCAAGTTTAAGGTTATGGATAAGCTTATAAATAAGCTTAATTTTTGAATAGATGTATTTTTCTATCAGGTAATAAAAAACAATATAGCTGGTAATGAAGGTAACCAGGAAGGTTATCATCATATCATACCACTTGTGCTGAAAGTAGTAGTTTACTGCCGATAAGGTGATGGCAACCGCGGCAGCGTTTATTAAAATGAGAACGCGCAATTTCATAGTATAAAGTTACTATTTGTAAACGGTTATAATTAACACAGAGGCAGGCTTCTGTGTTAATTAATTGTTATTATTTGTGCGCGATATGCTAAAAGCTTATTTTGCTTCGAAGTTGATGGTTACCTCGTCGCCCATGGTCATGCTGTTGCCGCCAATGCCAAAATCCTTACGGTTAATTTTAAAGCTTCCTTTAAAACCGTTATCCGCGTAGGTAAAGGGTACATCAACCAGTTTGGTTTTTCCTTTTATGGTGATGTTAAACTGGCCTGTAAAGTTATTGCCGCCTTTTTTCTTCAATGAAACAGATGACATGCTGATAGCCGGATATTTAGCCACATCAAAATAATCATCTTTTTTAAGGTGCTCATCGCGCATGCTGTTATCCGTATTGATGGTATTCACATCGGCGGTAGCTTCAATTTTGCTGGTTGCTAAAGCAGCCGGGTCAAAAGCGATAGTGCCTTGCACGCCGCCAATGGTCCCGCCGGTTTTTATGCCCAGGTTTTTTATCTCGAAGGATACTTTGGCGTTACTGATGCTTTTTGTTTGAGAGAAAGCCGTGGTGCTTACAATAAGCAATGCTATAGCTGCGAGAATATTTTTCATGTTGCGAATATGACGGGTTTTACCCCGGCGGGTTTAATTTGATATGCAATTTTACTTTTAGCCGATATTAAAACTCTACATGTGCCCTTAACGAGAAAACGTTTACCGGCCCACGATCTTTGTTATACGCGGGGTTGGCAATAAACTGGTAATCGGGCGATAGCCATAACTTATGCTGATAGGCATTCACTTTATAATACACCTCGGCTATCAGTTCGGGCGAGTAATTCAATCGCCCATCGCCAATAATAAAACCGTAACCGCCTGCCGCCAAGTAGTCTTGATGATCTTTTGAGATGCCATTACCTACAAAAGCCAGGCCCAGCTCATCATCCTTACGGCTCCATGAGGTGCCTTTTAAAACAGCGCCTAAACTTAATGAGCGGTCAATTTCGGTAAAGGCCCATGTTTCGGTTTTGCCATCGTTATAGCTTGCTTTTGCAAAAACGCCAAAATCGTTTGTTAAGTATTGGTCAGCACTGATGCCGAAGCCGTACTTGTGCCTGCCGTATGCCTGGGTTGCATCCACATCGGGCGCTGTTGGGTTTTGGTTAATGGCATCGCGGTATACACCCATTTTGCCATTGTTGCGGAAAGCCAGTAACCTTAATGTGCCTTTTTGCCCGCCAAGCGTGTAGCGTTTTTCATACTCTAACGTTTGTGTGTTGGCACGGCTTACCCTCTCGTCCCAAATAGCGCCGTTTGCGGTAGTGGTGGTCAATGTAAAGCCGAAACGTAATGCCCAGGTTGGCTGGCCAAGTTCTGCAATACCACCCAAAACGTAACCCCGGGTATTTGCGGGGTAATCCCAGGCGGCATTATCCATCAAACTCCAGTTCATGAATTGCGAACGGGCGTCATGGCTAAATTCGTTGCCATCAAAAAAATCGGCCATGCCAAATTTACCAACAGTTACTTTAAAGTAGTGTTTGCTTTTCCACCCGGCTAATTGGTTAATATCGTCGTTAACGTATTCTTTATCGTTACCCCACTCAAAGTTTTGGGTAAAATAGAGGCGGGCTATATAAATTTTTGGTTCGGCAGCGCCAACGCGGAAGGTTTCGCCATTAGGAAAGCCCGCAATACCCAAGGTTTTACTCAGGCCAGATCCGCCGCTCATTTCGGGGTTAAAGTATGCCTCCATGCCTTTCCATAAGCGCGCCCCGCCAAATAGCGTGGTAGTTAACGATGTTTGGGTTTCTTCGCCGGTAAGTAAGCTGTTATTGCCGGTGTAAGGCGCGCTAAAGCCGGGTTTGTACTGCGTAATAATGGTTTGCTGGAAGTGCAAATTAAAGCGCTGGTTTTTTAGGGTGTCCTGCGCAGCAGCAAATTTGGCTGCAGTAAATAGTATAACTAATAAAAGTAAAAGTTTTTTCATGCTGATGAAACGGAATATTAGGGGTTTAGTTTATTGTACTTCGCTGTAAAACTGTTGCAGGTAGCTTTCCATAAAGTTATGGCGTTGCTGGGCAAGCTGTTTACCCGTTTGGGTGTTCATTTTGTCTTTAAGTAGCAATAGTTTTTCGTAAAAGTGGTTTATGGTAGGGGCGGTTGTATTTTTATATTGCTCCTTGCTCATGTTTAGGTTAGGCTTAATATTGGGGTTGTATATTTCCCGGGCCTTAAACCCGCCGTAGGTAAATGCCCGGGCAATACCAATGGCACCAATGGCATCCAGCCGGTCGGCATCCTGTACTATGGCTAATTCATTTGAGTGGAAGGTGGCTTTATCAAAGCTGGCCTTAAAACTCATATGCCTGATGATTTGCTGTACATGGGTTATGGTATCGGCATCTACTTGTATACTATTCAGAAATTTGCCTGCGGTGGCGGGGCCAATCTCTTCATCGCCATTGTGAAATTTGCTGTCGGCAATATCATGTAGCAGGGCGGCAAGTTCAACTGTAAGCAGGTCGCAATGCTCTGTTTTGGCTATGTGTTTGGCATTGGTCCAAACGCGGTGTATATGCCACCAATCATGGCCCCCTTCGGCATTTTTTAAGGTGTCCTGTACAAAGGTTGTAGTTTTTTCAACAATAGCAGGGGCATTCATATTTACAGTATTTGGGTGCAAATATAACTGGTATGGCCGCTATTTCCCTGGATTTTTTAGTTGGTTATGCTGCTTCGGCGTTTTCGGTTTTTATTAGTTCTGTAAGTTCTGTTTCCAAAATATCAGCTATCTGAAAAAGGCGTTCAACGGTTATTTTGGTATATCCTAACTCAATTTTGCTGTACGCGTTCTGAGAGATATTAAGTTTGGCGGCAAGATATTCCTGTGTGTAATGTAACGATTCGCGTTTGTTACGGATGTTTGTTGCAACGGCTTTAACCTTGTAATTGAGCATATCAGTCATTTGTTTACAATTAGACAATCGTTATATAAACGAGAATGAAGCACCAACGGATTTTATAATTATTCTTTTTTGAAATTTTTTTTCGTCAATAAAAGGTGATATAGGTTTTATTACTTAAGGTTTGATAAGCTTGCCCCGTGCGGTTCTCCCCCGTATTTGAAAATGATAATTAGTGAAATAAAACAAAAAAGCGGCTTTAAGCCGCTTTTTTGTTTTACTGTATATCGTATTTTACCACCACTGTTGGCAGCAAAGTGGCTGCATTTAGCGGGATCTGATCGTGGGCTACAATAGGCCGGCGTTTTTTGTAAAAATCGTACGCGGCTTTTTGCACTTCGGCGTTACCGGTGCCCGGGTTATTAAAGTTGATAGAGAACGGGATAATAAAATCGTGGAACTTCTCTTTATTAGGGATGATCCACTTTTTGGTTGATTTTTTTAACGCTGCAATAGCAGGCATAGTTAACAGGTAATCGTCGGCATAATAAATAACCAGTTTTGACAGGTTCCCGTTAATATCGGCTGTAAATTTAATTACGGCCACTCCGGCTGCTTTTTGGGTAATAATTTCGGGGCTTACGGTTAGGCTATCCCTAAAAAAGTTGCTCATAACGGCGCTGCCACCCTGAAAGGGGAACGCCAGGTCTTCCTGCGCTTTTGCGCAAAACGATGTTAATAATAGGGCAAATATGATCAGTTTCTTCATTCTGTTTCTCTTGGTTCGCGTTTGCTGCCTTCATACAGCTCATATTCAAATAAGCGGCAATCAAGTTTGCCGTTGTAAAACTCTATTCTGCGGGCAGCCTTTAAACCTATCTTTTTTGCCAGATCGGGGTTGCCGGTAAACACATATCCGCGGTAGCCCAGGCATTTCTTTTTCAGGAAATCGCCTATGCGTTTGTAAGTAATTTCCAGCTTGGTATGTACGCCTAAGCGTTCGCCATATTCGGGGTTAAACATTACTACTCCGCCGCCTTCGGGTACTTCGGTGTCTTCAAAGTCACAAACGTAAAATTCTATTAAATGTTCTACGCCGGCTGTATTTGCATTTTTACGGGCAATATCTACAGCGTCTTCAGATATATCTGTAGCGATGATCTTAAAATCGACCGCTTTTTTGGCTTTGTCCTTTAATTTACGGCGCTCCACAAAAAATTCCTGCTCATCATAACCCATAATGTGCATAAAGCCATAATTCATCCGGAACAGGCCGGGGTGTTTATCAGTAGCCAGTAAGGCTGCTTCAATAGCCAGCGTGCCCGAACCGCACATGGGGTTGATGAAGGTACTGTTCTTGTCCCAGTTTGTGGCTATAATGGTTGATGTAGCCAGGGCTTCCAGCATTGGGGCTTTGCCGGGTATTTTACGGTAACTGTGTTTGGCCAGGGTTTCGCCGGATGTATCTATAAATATATCCGCCTTATCATCCTGCCAGTAAAGGTGTATAACCGTTTTATTGGCATCGGCGCCCGAATTTGGGCGGATGCCTTTTTTATCTTTTATCCTGTCAACAATGGCATCTTTTACCTTAACGTTGGCAAACAGGGGGGTAAGGATGTGCTCGTTATTAACGTTTGAGGTTACCGAAAAATAGCCCGAAAAATCGATATATTCCTCCCATTCTATCTGTACAAGCTCGTCGTACAGGGCTTTTGGGTCGGCAGCGTCAAAGCTTTTTAACAGGTATAGCACCTGGCTTGCGCAACGCAGGTTAAGGTTAAGCGCAATGGTATCGGTAACGGTACCTAAAAGCTCAACGCCGGTTTGGAAAACGCGTGTGGGTTTAAAGCCTAATGCCTCAACCTCTTGCTGCAAATATGGCGACAGCCTTTTGTTGCAGGTGATAATGATCTTACTCTCAGTGTGGAAAACTTGCATAATTATTTTGCGAATTTATGAATTAAATACGCCGCTATTTAATTTCATACTATTAACTTTACATTTTAAACATTTTCTGAAATTATGGAAGTTAAAGGTAAGGTATATGAAGTATCGGCAACCCAACAGGTTACCGAGTCGTTAAAGAAGAGAGAATTGATACTTGAGTACATCGAGAACCCACAATATCCCGAGTATTTAAAGTTTGAAGCTATACAGGATCGTTGCAATTTATTGGATAACGTTAAAGTAGGCGATGATATAGAAGTGTTTTTTAACCTGAGAGGCCGCCCGTGGACAGACAAAACAGGTAAAAAAACTTACTTTAACTCTTTGCAGTTATGGAAAGTTAATGCTTTAGGTGGCGCTGGCAGCAGCCCGGCACCAGAATACGCGGCACCTGCTGATATCAGCTCGGCACCGGATGATGACGATTTGCCGTTTTAATTAGTTTGCAGTTGCCGGCAGGCAGTTTGCAGATTTTATAAAATTATAAAAGGCCCTTCTAATTTTAGAAGGGCCTTTGTTTTATGACGTTGTTTTTGCGAACGGGGTAACTATTCTTTAACTATCTTTTTCACAGCAACGCTTGCTCCTTGTTTTACCTGCAGGTAGTAAACACCGTTTAACGGCAGGCTTATTTTTTTACTGAAGCTGCCTCCCGTTGCTTTATCTGCCCATAAAACGTTACCCGCTGTATCGGTAAATTTAATATCGGCAATGGTTTTTGCCGGCAGGCCGAATGACAGGTTGGTTTTACCGGTAGAAAACTCCGGGGTTAAATTCAGATCGTTTATAGCCAACCCGGCCTTATCTGTACCGGCAATAAGTTTTAATTTTTCTTTTGATGGCTCGGTTACCCTAAAGCTGATGTTGGTGCTAATGCCATCATTATCTGTATTGGAGTAATTAAACACCTGGCTGTTGCGGCCGCTGTTTTCAAATCGCGGCCCGCGCGCAGGCGTATCAAAGCTAAATGTTTTCATATCCATTGGGGGCAGGCTGTTATCAAAGCGGTAAGTAAATGCCTGCGCGCTATCAGCGCCCTGCAGCCTTTTTAAACGGATCCTGACATCTTTGCGGGCGCTGTCGTTTCCGCCGTTCAGTGGCGAACCCTCAAGCATTCCAAGGTCTTTTTCAACGTCAATATTATCGGTATTGCCATTGGTTTGAGTTTGCCTTTTAATAATAATGCGGTTATTGCTTTTATTATCATTGCTCCAAACGGTAAGGGTGTTTGGCAACCCGCTAATAGTTGCAAGGGCCTCTTTTCGTTCTTGTGCCGATAGTTTTTTAATATCCCTGCCATTAACAGTGGTATCGTTGTTAATGATTTTTATCTCAATATTTTTTTGACTTTGTGCCAGTACTAAAGGGGGCAGGCCTAATATAACCATCAGGCTAACTGAGAATATAAACTCGAAGCCGGGCTGTACAAATTTTTTCATTGTTTATGCTGATTTAAGTTGGTAGCGCAAATTTAAAAACTATTGCTAATCAACAGATTAATGTAATGAAGGTAAATTGTTAAAAATTGTTAAAAGCCATCATTCTCATATAATTTAAAATATTTTTGTTGTTGCATGAAAAGAACAAGCATTGGGCTTATTATTGGTTTAATGGGTTTTGCCCTTTTAGGGGTGGTAGTTATGCAATTATATTTTTTGCGGCAATCATACCAAATGCAATCCGAGCTTTTTAACCGATCGGTTAACGAGGCGTTAAACAACGTGGTATCAAAAGTTACCAAGCAGGATGCCCTTAACTTTTTGAATGCCAAATCGCAGGAGGCGCACAGCTATGATTTAAAACAAACTGATATTGCAGATAAGAAAACCGAGATAAGCATCAATGGCAATAAAAGCGTTATTGATGGCCCTACTTTTATCAGGAAAAAACAAAGCCGACGCGAGCGTAAGCTGGCTATGCTGCGCGATAGCCTGAAGCGAATGATCATGCATAAAAAGATGGATGATGAATTGGCATCTTTAGTTCAACAGGGCTCGGTTAACCTGCGTATCCGTATTGAAGAATATACAGACGAATTTGGCGAGGTGCATGGCCGCTTTATCCCCGAGATAGTAAAAACGGCACCACGCCCCTTTAAGCAAAAGCTGCATAAGTACGATACCCTGCGGTACACTTATGTAGACCCGCAATTTGGCAGGCAGATCATATCTGTAGCTAACCTAAACCCATTATGGGTGCAGGAGCAGCAGCGTTTACAAAAGGAGAGGCAGTTTAAACAGGTGAAAAAAATGCTGGAGGCCGACTCGCTGGAGAACGCCCCGCAGAATGTTAGAAAACCGAATGTTATAGAGAACCTGGCCGAAGAGTACCGCAAAAGCGACGAGCCGCTTGTGAAACGCTTAAACAGTATCTGGATTGATACTTTACTACGATCCGAATTGCATAACCGTGGCATATTCCTGCCCTTTAGCTATGAGGTAAGCACTGCCAACAGCGATTCGCTGATCTTCTCGAGCGCTATGGATACCAAAGGGGCCAAGCCAGAATTTATTGCCGCAAATACCTATCAGAGGGCTATTTTTAGTAACGAGGTAATCAACGACCCCGGCAGGATAAAGATCGCGTTCCCGCAAAAAAGCTCGTTTATATTAGGCAACATGACGGCTACCATAGGTACCACCGGTGGTTTGTTGTTTGTGCTGATATTTTGCTTCGGTTATACCATCTTCTCCATCCTGAAGCAAAAGAAGATCTCTGAAATGAAGATAGACTTCATTAATAACATGACGCATGAGTTTAAAACACCGGTATCAACCATCATGATAGCCAGCGAGGCTTTAAAAGATGAAGAAATAGCCGAAGATAAAACCCGTGTTGCACGCTTGGCCAACGTTATTTACGAAGAGAATGTACGCCTGGGCAGCCATATAGAACGTGTGCTGAATATTGCCCGCATAGAGAAGAACGATTTTAAGCTGGATAAAAAGCCGCTTGATGTAAATGAAATGATTACCATTGTGCTGGATAGTATGGCGCTTAAAATGCAAAAGTACCATGCCGTTATTACCCTTAGCCTGGATGCGGAACACCCGGTTGTACAGGCAGATGAACTGCATTTTAGTAATGTAATGTTCAACCTGATAGATAATGCGATAAAATACAGCACCAACACACCAGAGATAGCCATAAGCACGTTAAACAAAAACGGGCACGTGGTAATACGTGTTGCTGATAAGGGGATAGGGATGAGCCGCGACCAGCAGGCAAAAATATTTGAGCAGTTTTACCGTATACCAACCGGAAACCTGCACGATGTGAAGGGCTTTGGCCTTGGCTTAAGCTATGTAAACACCATAGTAAAAAGGCTTGATGGTATTATAGGCGTTAGGTCTGAAAAAGATAAAGGCTCGGAGTTTGAGTTGAAATTCCCTGTTGCATAGTGAGCCCGGAGTGTCCGCAAGCCGGAACCCGGAAAGACAAATAAATTTACCAGTATCTTACGGACTCTCGGTTTTTTCCGGCATCCGATCACAATTATGAAGAAAATATTGCTTGTTGAGGACGACCCAAACCTGGGCCTGCTGTTGCAGGATTACCTGCAGCTGAAAGGGAAATTTGATGTTACGCTTTGTAAAGATGGCGATGAAGGCTTACGCGCCTTTACCAAACAGCCGTACGATTTGCTGATACTGGATGTAATGATGCCCAAAAAAGATGGCTTTACATTAGGGAAAGAGATACGTAAGATAAACGGAACCGTGCCTATTATTTTTGCAACAGCCAAAGCCATGATAGAGGATAAAACCATGGCATTTAACCTTGGCGGCGACGATTATATTACCAAACCATTCCGTATTGAAGAACTGTTGCTCAGGATAAACGCCCTGTTAAAAAGATCTGACACTACTGAGAAAAAAGGCGATGATAAGCCCTCGCAGTTTAAACTGGGTATCTACAGTTTTGATTACACTTCGCAACTGATCACTCATGGCGATGTATTGCAAAAACTATCAACCAAAGAGGCCGAACTGCTGCGCTTGCTTTGCATCAAAAAAAATGAGGTGTTAACCCGCGAAGAAGCTTTGCTGAATATATGGCATGATGATAATTACTTTAACGGCCGCAGTATGGACGTTTTTTTGAGTAAGATACGTAAGTACCTGAAAGACGACCCTTCGGTAGAGATCATCAATGTACATGGCAGGGGGTATAAGTTGTTGATTAACTAATCTTTTTTTCCGGATATATCTTCCCCAAAATGGATGATGTTGCCATAGCGTCCTCGTATTAACGAGGCCCGTGTGGGTATGGCTGATTCCAATATAAATACATAATCTTCAGTCCTCTCAAACTTAATTATTACGCGTAACAACTTTGTTAAACCACGCTTAAGAAATTTACAATTCTAATTAGATAAGTTTGTGCTAAACTAACTGACTCATTATGAAATTAAAATTACTTTACACGTGTATGGCCATTGCCGGTTTAGCAGGAACTGCCTTTGCGCAGGAAACTGTTGACCAGGCCGCGGTTCAAAAAATTCGCGAGGAGGGTTTAAACCACTCGCAGGTAATGCAAACCGCCTTTTATTTAACCGATGTTTCCGGGCCGCGTTTAGCGGGCTCGCCGGGGTTAAAACGCGCACAGGACTGGGCCGTTAACCAGCTAAAAACCTGGGGAATGGTGAACTCTAAACTGGAGCCATGGGGTAAGTTTGGCAAAGGCTGGGAAGTTCAAAAAAACTATGCGGCTATTACTGTACCTTATTACCATGCCATCATCGCTATCCCTAAAGCCTGGACACCCGGTACCAATGGCGCTATAAAAGGCAATGTTGTTTTGGTAAAAGCCGATAGTGTTGCCGAACTGGATAAATACAAAGGCAAACTTGCCGGTAAAATTGTAATTTTTGATACACAAAACACTTTAAAGCGATCGGCCAAGCCAGATTTGGAGCGTTACACCGACGAGCAATTAGCCGAAATGGCAGCAGCCAAACCACAGGCAGCCGGCCAGCGCAGAAATACCTTTGACCCTAACAGCCCGCAAATGTTGGCCCGCAGAAAAGCTATAGCATTACGCGGCGCCATCAGCCAGTTTTTGGTTGAGGAAAAAGTTGGCCTGGTACTAAGCCAGGGCCGCGGTACTGATGGTACTGTGTTCACCACCAACGGGGCATCATACGCAGATACCGCCAAAGCTGTTTCGCCCGAGCTGGAAACCAGCGGCGAAGACTTTTTACGCATTTTACGTTTAGTAAAAGCCGGGCAAAAGGTAGAGCTGGAAGCTGATATCAAAACCCAGTTCTTTACTTCAGACCTGCAAGGGTATAACGTTGTTGCCGAGATACCCGGTACTGATAAAAAACTAAAAGAGCAGGTTATTATGATAGGCGGCCACCTGGATTCATGGCATGGCGCAACGGGTGCAACAGATAATGCCGCCGGCAGCGCAGTAATGATGGAGGCTATGCGTATTTTAAAAGCTATTGGCTATAAACCAAAACGTACTATCCGCATTGCTTTGTGGAGCAGCGAAGAGCAGGGCCTGTTTGGCTCGCGCGGGTATGTGGCCGCCCACTTTGGCGACCCTAAAACCATGGAGTTAAAGCCCGAACAAAAAAGGCTTGATGCATACTATAACCTTGATAACGGTACCGGTAAGATCCGCGGGATATACCTGCAGGGCGATAGCGTGGCAGGGCCTATATTCCAGGCCTGGTTAGCGCCGTTCAAAGACCTTGGTGCTACAACGGTTACCGCAGGCAACACAGGCGGTACCGATCACCTGTCGTTTGATGCGGTTGGCCTGCCGGGCTTCCAGTTCATCCAGGATGCTATGGACTACGGTACACGTACCCACCACAGCAACCAGGATACTTATGACCGTTTAAGCGAAGATGACCTTAAGCAAGCGGCCACAATTGTAGCATCGTTTGTTTACAATACATCCGAAAGGCAGGAAATGATGCCGCGTAAGGCATTGCCAACACCACCACCGGCTGCACCAGGCAGGTAATATTTGATATTTATAACGCGTTTAGCAATTGAAAAACAGGATATGAGCGGTCCCCCTTCTCAATAGAGGCGGCCTTAATGCCCGGTATTTCAATGGCTAAACGCATAATATATCAGTGATACGGATAAAGTAAATTTCAGCCTCTGGCTGTCAAAAAACCGCTGTTCATTCCGGAACAAAATGGAACAAGCCTTTAAAATTCAAGTAGCTATAAATCAATTATTTAAGCTTTAAAACAGTTTGTCGGCTTACATCCGCTGGCAGCCCAATAAAGGCGAACCAGGGCCGAAAAAAGGCAAAACAAAGTCATTTTTTTACTGCTATTTACCGGCCTGTTTCTTGTTCCATTTCCCCAAAAGTGGAACAAAAATGGCGTTTTAGTAAACTACTGTATATGAGTTTATTAAACAATAATCATAAAGTATTTGTTGAGGTACTGACAAAATTTGTCAGGATTAATAGGCTGGCTATCAATGTGTTCCATTTGTTCCGTTTGTTCCATTTCAAAATGGAACAAACGTTGCTTAATTAATTGCCAGGAGCGTTTACCCTAACCAGGTTGTGCCCATAAGTTAATTTTTCGTAATAAAAAACCTGTATTATGACGCTATAATATGCGTATTGTCTCTTTTTATAGCGTGTTTTTTTACTTCGGCGGCAATGCTTGCTGCATCATAACCGCATTCGGCCCAAAGCTCGGGCTGTTCGCCGTGCTCAATAAATTTATCGGGGATGCCTAAACGTACAACATCGGCCTGGTATTTATTATCGGCCATAAACTCTAATACCGCACTGCCCATGCCGCCTTCAAGGCAACCATCCTCAACCGTAATAACATGGTTGAATTTTTTGAACACTTCGTGCAGTAAAGCCTCATCAAGCGGTTTTACAAAACGCAGGTCGTAATGGGCCGGATAGTAACCCTGGGTATTTAATTGGGTAATAGCTTTTACAGCTTCGTTACCAATAGTGCCGATAGATAGAATAGCAACCTCCTCACCATCGCATATCATGCGGCCTTTACCAACCGGGATGGCTTTCATTGGGCGTTGCCAATCAACCATAACACCGTTGCCACGCGGGTAGCGTATTACAAATGGCCCCATATTGTCAAGTTGCGCGGTGTACATCAGGTTACGCAGTTCTTCCTCATTCATGGGGGCAGATACCGTCATGTTAGGGATGCAACGCATGTAAGCCAAATCATAAGCGCCATGGTGTGTTGCGCCATCGGCACCGGCAAAACCGGCACGGTCAAGGCAAAAAACAACATTTAGTTTTTGTATGGCTACATCATGTATCACCTGGTCATAAGCCCGCTGCATAAAGCTGGAGTATATGTTACAGAAAGGCACTAAGCCCTGTGTAGCTAAACCTGCGCTAAATGTTACGGCATGTTGTTCGGCAATACCCACATCAAAGGCGCGGTTGGGCATAGCCTTCATCATCAGGTTTAATGAACAACCCGATGGCATGGCAGGCGTAATGCCCATTATTTTTGAGTTTTGTTCGGCAAGTTCAATAATAGTATGGCCAAAAACATCCTGGTATTTAGGTGGTTGTGGCTTATCGTGTTTGGTCTTTTTTATTTCGCCGGTTATTTTATCAAATAAGCCGGGCGCATGCCATTTGGTCTGGTCTTTCTCGGCCAGGGCATAACCTTTGCCTTTTACGGTAACACAGTGTAATAGTTTAGGGCCTGGTATGTCGCGCAGGTCCTGCAGTAACTTAACCAGGTGTTTTACATCGTGGCCGTCAACCGGGCCAAAATACCTGAATTTAAGCGCCTCAAAAAAGTTGCTGCGTTTAAGTAGGGTACCTTTTATGCTTTTTTCTATCTTTTTGGCAATTTTAAAGGCATCGGGCCCCATTGATGATATTTTGGTCAGAACGGTCGCAATATCATCGCGAAAACGGTTATAAGGCTTTGAGGTGGTTATGTCTGTTAAATACTCTTTCAGTGCACCAACATTTGGGTCTATCGACATGTTGTTGTCGTTCAGTATCACCAAAATGTTCGAATTTTCTATCCCGGCGTGGTTCAAAGCTTCAAAAGCAAGGCCGGCGGTCATGGCACCATCGCCAATAACGGCAACATGCTGGCGGTCGGTTTCGCCTTTGTATTGCGATGCCACAGCCATACCCAAAGCGGCGGATATAGAGGTAGAAGAGTGCCCTACGCCAAAAGTATCAAATATACTCTCGGTGCGTTTCGGGAAACCGCTTAAACCTTGGTAAACACGGTTGGTATGAAAGTTTTCCCGGCGGCCGGTAAGTATTTTGTGGCCGTAAGCCTGGTGGCCAACGTCCCAAACCAATTGGTCGTAAGGGGTGTTTAATACGTATTGAAGGGCAACGGTAAGCTCTACAGTACCCAGGCTGGCCGCAAAGTGCCCCCCGTTTACTGATACTACATCAATAATGTACTGGCGTAGTTCGTTGCAAATTTGCTCAAGGTCATCCTCCTTAAATTGCTTTAAATCAGACGGATTGTTGATGCGTTTTAAAAAATCACCGGCGGTTACCTGCATGTATGATATTCACTCTGTTATAACCTACAAAGTAAGCTATTTAATTACTAATAATTGGAATATATTAAAGGTAATTATTGTTTTACTTTTGTTAATTTATAATTTTTTAAATCGTAAATAGCTGTATTTTTGGCACATGACCGAAGATGGGTTCTCCATAAAGTTATCGCAGTTTGAAGGCCCCTTTGATCTTTTGCTGTTTTTTATTGAGCGCGACGAGCTTGATATACATGATATACCCATCGCCAAAATAACCGACGATTTCCTGCATTACATACATCAGATGACGGTGCTGAACATGGAACTGGCCAGCGAGTTTATTTTTGTTGCCGCTACCTTAATGCGCATAAAGGCCAAAATGCTGCTGCCGCGCTATAACACCGGCGAAGAGGAGAACGAGATGGACACCAAAGAGGGGCTGATCCGTAAACTTATCGAGTACAAGAAGTTCAAAGTGCTTTGCGACGAGCTGCGGCCTTTTGAGGATGAACGTTTTAAGCAGGAGAAACGGGGTAATATTAAAACCGACCTGGAGCAGGTAGAAAAAGTTGCCGTGCCCGGCGAGGAGCTGTCCGAGCTAAACCTGTATAAGTTAATGATGGTGTATAATCGTATGATGCGCCAATACATGACCCGTACTGAGGAAGTGCACCATACCGTTGTGCAGTACCCATATACTATCGAAAAACAAAAGGAAGCTATACAGCACCTGCTTGCCATCAACAAAAAGATGGATTTTAAGAACATTGCCGGTAACAGCGAGAATAAGGTACACTTTGTATATAACTTTTTAGCCGTACTGGAGATGCTTCAGCAGGAAATGATAGATATAACGATAGGATTAGGATACAATAATTTTTGGATAAGCCCGAGAGAGAGATGAGATGTTAGACGTGAGATATGAGATGAGCTGCGGAAATGTAACAATTTGTAAGCTCGAACGTGTGTTTTTTATCTCAAATCTTAAATCTCACATCTCAAATCTAATCTTAATATCTAAATTAGCACCGTTTTACACACAACAATGAAAAGAGACAAATTAATATTCAAGCTGTTAGACGAAGAGCAGCAACGCCAGGAAGAAGGAATTGAGCTTATTGCATCAGAAAATTTTGTAAGCAAGCAGGTAATGGAAGCAGCAGGCTCTGTTGCAACCAATAAATACGCCGAAGGCTTGCCGGGCAAACGCTATTATGGCGGCTGCGAGGTTGTTGATGAAATTGAGACCATTGCTATTGAGCGTGCCAAACAATTGTTTAATGCCGAATGGGCAAATGTGCAGCCACACAGCGGCGCACAGGCTAATGCTGCGGTAATGCTTGCCGTGCTAAACCCAGGCGATAAAATATTAGGTTTCGATCTTTCTCATGGTGGCCATTTAACACATGGCTCGCCGGTAAACTTTTCAGGTAAACTTTACGAGCCGCATTTTTATGGTGTTGTAAAAGAAACCGGGCTTATTGATTATAAACAGCTTGAAAAAGTTGCTTTAGCAGAAAAGCCAAAACTGATCATCTGCGGTGCTTCGGCCTACTCGCGCGATTGGGATTACGCCTTTATCCGTAAAGTGGCCGATAAAGTTGGTGCTTTGGTACTGGCAGATATAAGCCACCCGGCAGGTTTAATTGCACGTGGTTTATTAACCGACCCACTGCCGCATTGCCACATTGTTACCACTACTACACACAAAACATTACGCGGGCCACGTGGTGGTCTTATCCTTTTAGGGAAAGATTTTGCAAACCCATGGGGCTTAAAAACACCAAAAGGCGAGGTTAAAATGATGTCGGCCTTGTTAGATATGGCTGTTTTCCCGGGTACCCAGGGAGGCCCGCTTGAGCATATCATCGCTGCAAAGGCAATTGCCTTTGGCGAAGCTTTGACAGATGGCTATATGAAATATATTGCCCAGGTGAAATTAAATGCAGCAGCCATGGCAAAAGCATTTGTTGACAGGGGGTATGATATCATATCGGGCGGTACCGATAACCATTTAATGCTGATTGACCTGCGCAACAAAAACATTACCGGTAAAGCTGCCGAGAATGTTTTGGTTAATGCCGATATCACCGTAAATAAAAACATGGTGCCTTATGATGATAAATCGCCATTTGTAACATCGGGCATACGTGTTGGTACGGCTGCTATTACTACACGTGGTTTAAAAGAGAAGCATATGGAAACTATTGTTGATCTGATAGATGCTGTATTAATTGATCCGGAAAACGAAACTTCTATCAAAAAAATCCGTAAAAAGGTGCATAAGCTGATGGAAGATTTCCCTTTGTATAGGGATAAAGATTAATATAATAGATGGGGATAAAGCAGGAAAACTCTTTGGATATTGAAAATAGGCGCCTGCATGCACTAAATTCATACGACGTACTTGATACGTTGCCCGAGAAAGAGTATGATGCTATAACCCGCCTGGCATCCTATATATGCCAGGCGCCCATTGCCTTAATAACCCTGATAGATGACCATAAGCAGTGGTTTAAATCAAAAATAGGGATTGATATTTCTGAAACACCCCGCAATGAAGCGTTTTGTAATTACACCATACAAGGCGATCAGATTTTTGAGGTGCCGGATGCTTTACTGAACGAAAAGCTTAAAAGCAACCCTTTTGTTGATACTACAGATGGCATTAGGTTTTACGCCGGGGCACCGTTGATTGACCCCGATGGTTACCGACTGGGTTCGCTTTGCGTAATTGATCTGATACCGCGTAAGCTCACTAACGAGCAGCGGGATGCCCTGCGCACACTGGCAGACGAGGTGATGTCGCACCTTACGCTGCGCAAGCAAAAAAAAGAGCTTGAAAAAAGCCTGGATATACATAAAGAGTTTTCTAACCTGTTCAACAGCTCGTCCGAGATCCATTTTATTGCCGGCGCCGATTCAAACATAGAAACCATTAATGATTCTGTTGAAGCTATTTTGGGCTATACCCCCGGGCAGGCCATCGGCAAATCGTTATGGGATTTTGTTGCCGGCCGTAACCGCGAACAGTATGTGCCGCTAATTGAAGAGGCCATCAGATCGCAAAAACCTTTTGAGCTTGAAACAGAAACAGTAACCCGAACAGGCGAACTAAAACACATCAGCTGGACAGCTATTAACCGTGCCGGCAAGTGGTATGCCAGCGGCCGCGACACCACCTTTCAGCAAGAGCTGATAAACGAAACCAAACAATTATCGCTGGTAGCCAGTAAAATAAAAAATGGCGTTGTTATTAGTAATGCCAATGACGAGGTAGTTTGGGTAAACGATGCCTTTGTAAACATTACCGGGTATACCCCAGAGGATGTTACCGGCAAATTTTTAGGTGAGGTTTTAAAAGGCAAACCCAAAGATGCCGATGCCGAACAAAGGCTAATAGATGCACGCAAGAGCAACCAATCGTACGAGGTTGAACTTTCAATGGTAAGTAAAGATGGCCGGCCTTTATGGATCTCGGTAACAAATTCTATGACTTTTACCGCCGATGGTGCCATAGAAAAATCTATCCGAATTATTATTGATATCACCAAGCGTAAACAGGCCGAGCAGGATGTAGAAATACTATCGTTTGCTGCGCGCAAATCGCCAAGTGGCATTATGATACGCGATGATAAGGGGCGTATCATATGGATGAACGAGGCTATGGAGCGCATTATTGGATACTCTTTTGAAGAATTAAAAGGCCAAACTATTGGTAATAAACTGATAGGGGAAGAAACCGACCATGCCGTATTTGAAAGTGCTGTACAAGCTGTTAAAGAAAACAAGCCGTATGAGATAGAGATAAAGATCTACAAGAAAGATGGCTCTACCGCCTGGGTATTCATTTCAAACAGCCCGCTGTTTAACGATGTGGGTAGTGTTGAACGGCAGATAGGCGTGATGGTTGATATTACCGGGCGTAAAAAATCGGAAGAAGAGTTAACCATGTTGTCGCTTGTTGCCAGCAAAACTACCAGCGGGGTTGTTATTAACGATAGTGATGGAAAGGTAGAATGGGTAAATAACGCATTTGAGCAAATTACCGGCTACAGCTTAAATGATGTAAAAGATAAGCACCTGGGCGATTCGCTTAAAGGCGAGTTGACTGATGTTGCCATTATACAAAAGGCGCGTGAGCTATCAGAGAAAAAACAATCGTTTGAGGTTGACCTGCTCATATACCGTAAGGATGGGCAACCCTTGTGGATCTCG
>Ga0247741_1000114_pt1 | contig 57117 bp, 45 predicted proteins | sample UWRJL213509R2_FD_180945 | JGI IMG/M metagenome (GOLD analysis project Ga0247741, IMG submission 180945) | Plant litter microbial communities from Arlington Agricultural Research Station in Wisconsin, United States - UWRJ-L213-509R-2 | ecosystem: Environmental > Terrestrial > Plant litter >... | reverse complement strand
CGCCAAAACCATCCTCTCGGTAGGCGTTATTGATGGCCGCAACGTTTGGAAAAATGATTTTGAACAATCGCTGGCAACCATCCAAAAAGTAAAAGAAAAGCTTGGTGCCGATAGGGTTTGGATAGCCCCATCCTGCTCGCTCATCCACTCGCCCTGCGATTTAAAAAGCGAGAACAATAACGAGGTATTAACCCCCGAGATTAAACAATGGCTGGCCTTTGCAAAACAAAAGGTAAGCGAGATAGCGTTATTAAAAAGCCTTTCGGGCGATGCGCCGGGTGTTAATGCACAATATAAACTGGCCGAAAATATCCATGATAATACCTCTCGTAAAACTTCATTACTGATACATAATAAGCTTGTAAAACAGCGTGTTGAAGCAATTACCGAAAGTGATGCTCAGCGTAAAACCGCTTTCCAATTGCGTAAGCAAAAACAGCAGGAACTGTTAAACCTGCCGCTGTTTGCTACCACCACAATTGGTTCGTTCCCGCAAACTGCCGAAGTACGCAGCTGGCGCGCGCAATTAAAGAAAGGGGCTATCAACCAGGCGCAATATGATCTGCACATAGCTGCCGAAACCGAAAAAGCAGTGAACTGGCAGGAAGAAATTGACCTGGACGTTTTAGTGCACGGCGAGTTTGAGCGTAACGATATGGTGGAATACTTTGGCGAACAACTGGCAGGCTTTACCTTCACCCAAAACGGATGGGTGCAAAGTTACGGAAGCCGCTGTGTTAAGCCCCCTATTATTTATGGCGATGTATCGCGCCCCGAAGCCATGACGGTTAAATGGTCGGCTTATGCGCAATCATTAACCGATAAATGGATGAAAGGCATGCTTACCGGGCCGGTAACTATTTTGCAATGGTCGTTTGTGCGGAACGACCAGCCCCGCGCCGAAACCTGTACGCAGATAGCCTTAGCCATCCGCGATGAGGTATGCGACCTGGAGCAGGCAGGCATCAAAATCATCCAGATAGATGAGCCCGCCATTCGCGAAGGCCTGCCACTGCGCAAAGTAGATTGGGCAACGTACCTGGATTGGGCGGTAAAAGCTTTCCGCATTTCGGCCAGTGGCGTGCAGGATGATACACAGATCCATACCCACATGTGTTACTCGGAGTTTAACGATATCATCCAAAGCATTGCCGATATGGACGCGGATGTGATCACGATAGAAACTTCCCGCTCGCAAATGGAGCTGCTGGATGTTTTTGCCGATTTTAAATACCCTAACGAGATTGGCCCCGGTGTGTACGATATCCACTCGCCACGCGTACCAAACAGGGATGAAATGACCCATCTGTTAAAAAAAGCAAGGGCGGTTATCCCCGATGGCCAGCTTTGGGTAAACCCCGATTGCGGACTGAAAACCCGTGGGTGGGACGAAACAAAAAAGGCCTTAACAGAAATGGTAGCAGCAGCAAAAGAAATGCGCGCCATTGTCACCGAACCATCAATAATTTAAAACAAACAACCAACAGGCAGGGATCTACCCTGCCTGTTATTAACTTTACCCCCATCATGACATTAGACGAAAGAATACAAGCATCAGAAACCCGCATATTTAAAGCCGTTTTCCCTAACACTACCAACCACTACGATACCCTTTTTGGCGGCACCGCCATGCACATGATGGACGAAGTTGCCTTTATAACCGCCACCCGTTTTAGCAGGCAGGTAATGGTAACCGTAAGCAGCGATAAAATAGATTTTAAGAAACCCATCCCCGCAGGTACCATTGTAGAGCTTATTGGCCGCGTTAGCTATGTAGGTAACACCAGCTTAAAGGTTGATGTAGAGATCTATATAGAACAAATGTATGCCGAAGGCCGCGAACTGGCCATACACGGCAGCTTTACATTTGTAGCTATTGATGAACACAAAAAACCGGTTAGGATAGTGAAATAAACGGGTATTAAATCGCCTTTTCCAGGATGGTTATTTTGCCGGTTTCGTTGTTCATTAAGGTCATTTGGATCCAAACCTGTTTGGTTTTGGTGCGGATGATATAGGTTTTAATATCGTCGAGCAGGTTATAATCTATAGAGTAACCGTACCGTTTATCTATCAGTTCGGGGTTGCCAACACTGTCTATTTGCGTTTTGGGTACGGGTACGTTATTTACCTGCACACCGCCCAAAGCTTTAATGGCTTCATCGTAATAATTGCCCACAACTAAGCTGTTGAACTTTTGGCCATCGTTCCTGGCCTTTTCAATATGCGCCTTAAAGGTTTTGCCCTGCTGTAACAGCAGTTTGCCATTCACCGCAAAGTATTCCTTATCCACATCCCTGATACTGGCGGGTTTAATTTCTTTGTCGTAATCGTAAGTGTAATAATCGGGTGGGCTCAGATACGGGAACTTGTCCAGATTTTTATCACTCACCGGGATGGTGTTAATATCAAATTTGCCGGTGCTCACAGGTGTGTTGTTAGCTACCTCACCGGGCGCGGTTTTGCTTGCTTCGGCTTTGCTGGCAGCGGTATCAGCAGTGCCGGTATTATTAGTTTTGCTTTTGCATGATGCCAGGGCAATAACCACCGCGGTGCAAAGGATTATCTTTTTCATAATATTGAGCATTTTATAAACCGGTTTTTAATTGTGTAGCTGCAGCAAGTATTTCTTTCGATAATATTTTTGCATTGGTTGCGGCATCTTCATCATCATAGCGCAAGTATTTCCAGGTATTGTTAGTGTAACTGTCTTTAATGGCAAGCAGGTATTGTGTGCCTTTCATCCTCACTTTATTTGCACCTATCTTTTCAACTTTAGTATCACCCATTTTAGTTTTGGTGATCATATCTATCAGCGCGGCGTTTTTAAATTCTAAAACCATGCTTTGATTATACCTGCCCAGGCAAACTGATGCATTTGCCAGTTTTTTTACCGGGCTCAGCTTCAACATTAAAGGCACTTCTTCAAATATGGATTTAACACCCATCCCGTCCAGTGCGCCGTTGGCCATAGCTTTCATTTGGGCCTTTGGCATAATTTTAAAGATTTGCGGATAGGTCATTTCAATAACTTTATCCATGTTTTTTTGGTGGGTGTAAGCTACCATGGTTTCAAAATCGTGCTTAATGGTTGCCGCGTCCTGCGCGAAGGCACCTGTTGCTGATAACAGCAAAAGGCATATCAGAAGTTTTTTCATAGGCGTGGGCCGGGCTTAAGGTTTTTATGAATTTTATATTCCCACAGGTAACAGCCGGGTAAATAAATGGTTTTAAAGCAATGGTATGTTTTACTAAGTGTTTCTGATACAGTGCGGTAAATTGATCTGTTTTTTATATTAGCTTAAATCAAATAACTACCTTTATGTAACGAAAAACTAATTTACTTAAATCATCATGAAGAAACTATCATTCCTGTTAGTAATGCTAACTTTTGCCTGTACCTCGGTATTTGCGCAATTAACTAAAGACCAAATTGTTGGCGAGTGGACACGCGCCAAAGCTTACACCAAAGCCTATTTAGATGCCATGCCTGCCGATGGTTACGCGTTTAAAGCCACCCCGGAGGTTCGCACCTTTGCAGGCCAGATGCTGCACTTAGCTGATGCCAACTACTTTTTTGTAGCAACGGCAAGCGGTAAAGCACCGTCTATAGCAAAAGATGTATCGTTAGAGAAAACCGTTGAGCAAACAAAAGAAGCTACCACCAAAGCGGTTTTAGACAGCTACGATTACGCCATCGGTGCTATTCAGGGCATGACCGAGGCTCAATTTAAAGAAGAAGTATCTATGGGTAAAATGAAAGCTACCCGCGGCCTGATACTGGCAAAAGGTTTTGAGCACCAAACCCACCACCGTGGCCAAACAACTATTTACATACGTTTGAAAGGTGTAACCCCACCACCGGAGATGTTATTTTAATTAACAACAAAAGAATAAGTAAATGCCATTCCAATATCGGGATGGCATTTTTTGTTTTGGCGGTTTTAACCACAGAGGGCAAAGCGTTTTCACAGAGGATACAGAGATTCAAAATTTTAAACAGGCTTTTCTTTGTGCCTTCTGTGGTTAAATAATAAATTAAATGCTTGTATTTGCTAAAATAATTAGCAAATTTGTAAGTGAACCAAAATAAGATAGAGATAAAAGCCGAAGCGCGTGTGCTGTTTGTAGATATGAACAGTTACTTTGCCCGGTGCGAGCAGCAGGCCAACTACTGGTTGCGTGGCCGCCCTGTTGGCGTTTGTGTTTACACGGGCAAATATGGCTGTGTGATCTCATTATCTACCGAGGCCAAAGAGCGCGGCCTGAAAGCCGGTATGCGGCTTAACGATGCCATCGTTCAATGCCCTGAGTTGATCCCCGTTGAGAGTAACCCGGCCCGTTATCGGCAATATCATACCAAAATTATCAATGTAATGCGCGAGTATTGCAATGATGTGGTCCCCAAAAGTATTGATGAGGCTATTGTAAACTTTAGCAATTACGAAAATGTTGACCCCATGCAGATGGCCATCAACATCAAAAGGGATATCCTGACCAAGGTGGGCGATTGGCTTACCTGCTCGGTAGGCATAGCGCCAAATGCATTCCTGGCCAAGCTGGCATCTGTAAGGGGCAAAAAACGCGACGGGCTGATGATGATCACCCCGCAAAATATCGATTCGGTTTTAAGTGAGCTGAAACTGGGCGACCTGCCCGGCATTGGTGCAAACATGTCATACCGGCTTGAACGCGCCGGGATTAAAACCCCGCTGGAGATGCGTTACGCCCCTCCCGAACGTTTACGATCGATATTTAAAAGTATCGATGGCATTTACTGGCATTACCGCCTCAACTTTATTGAAACAAATATTGTGGCGCACGAATACAAAGGTATGCAGGCCATGCGCCAGATCTCGGCCGAGAAGCGCCAGCACATCAACTACATCGACCAGTTGTTCATGACCCTTTGCCTTACGCTGGAGAAGCGCATGGTGCATCATAAGTTCCACTGTAAATCGGTAGGGTTTACCGCCCGCTATGCCGATGATACCCGCTGGGACGATGCCTTTACCATCAGCGTGCCCGTGCAGGATGCCATTAGCCTGATGCGGATGATCCGGATCCGCATGGCAAAATTTGAGGAAGCAACCAAATGCGGCCCTATCCTGAATACGCAGATAACACAAATGCGGGTAGCCGTTACCAATTTTGTAAATAACGGCAACATGCTATACAGCTTGTTTGATGATATGGAAAAGCAGGAAACCGCCCTGAAGACCATGCACCAGATCAAAGACAAATTCGGATCTGACAAACTGATCCGCGCTGTAGAAATGACCGATGGCAAAGTGATAAAAGATGTGATCGGCTTTGGTTCGGTAAAAGATTTAACCGATCTGGATTATAAGAGTTAGCTTTTCCTCACCCGTTTAGCATTTTTATTACCTTTAAAAATCTATAATTTTTGTATGCTGTTTTCTTATCGCTCAATATATCTTGTGTTAATTGCCGTGCTTGGTTTATCACAATGCCGCAACCGGCATACAGCAACCGGCCTGGTAAAAGACACGATCAGGGTGATCAATCCCAACGAAGCAAACGCTATCAACAGTAATCAAACACCGCTAAAAAACATGTTTGGCATCAATGGCTACGAATGGAACTTTTTGGAGAACCCTAAGGCAAAAAACGACCGTAATCATATTTACGAAGCTAATATGGCGCTTATTAAAAGCTTTAGCGCGGTAAGGCATTACCTGAACTGGAACAAGCTGGAGAACACAGAAGGCAACTATACCTACAACCCTACCAATAATGGCAGCTGGTATTACGATGTAATTTACGCGCGCTGCAAGCAGGAAAGCATTATGGTGGTGGCCGATATTAAAAACCTACCCGTTTGGATGATGACCACCTACCCTGCCGATGAGCGCGATGACGAGAATGTACCGGCACCCTATGGGGCCAATCGCTTGTTGCCTGCATCATACATCATACAAGCCCGTACCGCATTCCAGTTTGCTGCGCGATATGGTGCAACCCCAAATGTAAACCCCGCGCTGGTAAAGGTTGATGGCCGCCCCCGCTGGCAAAACGATGTGGTAAACACCGTTAAAATTGGCCTCGGCTTAATCAAATATATAGAATGCGGCAACGAGCCCGATCGCTGGTGGAAAGGCGATAAAGCCACACAATCGCCCGAGGAGTATGCCGCAAACCTTTCGGCTTTTTATGACGGGCATAAAGGCACGCTGGGCAACAACGCCGGCATAAAAACTGCCGACCCAAACATGATGGTAGTAATGGGCGGCCTGGCTACTGCCGATGTAAAATATGTACAACGGATAATCAACTGGTGCAAAACCAACCGTGGTTTAAACCCCGATGGCAGCATTAACCTGTGTTTTGATGTAATTAATTACCACCTGTACGCTAACGATGGCAGCGTGTTTACCCACCAGCGCGCGTCAACGGGTGTCGCACCCGAGCTTACCATGGCTGGCAGTGTGGCCGATGGTTTTGTGAAACTGGCAGATGGGCTAAAAAACAAACCCGAGGTTTGGGTAACAGAAACAGGGTACGATATCAACCAAAAAAGTTATCAGCATGCGCCGCCAATTGGTAATAAACCGGCCCTGATAACGCAAGCCGACTGGATATTGCGTTCATCGTTGATGTATGCACGGCATGGCATTAAACGTTTGTTTTTTTACCAGTTGTTTGATGCCGCGCCTAACAACCCTGAACAGTATATGACATCCGGCCTGGCCGAAAGCCCCAAACGCCGCCCCGCTGCCGATTATATTTTGCAGGTAAATAAGCTTATGGGCAATTATGCCTATAAGGGCACTATCAATGCCGACCCATTAGTTGATGTGTACAAAAGCGCTAAAAGCACTATTTATGTATTAACCGTGCCCGATCAGAAAGCGCGCACGGCCGATTACACGCTTAATTTGGGTGCCGGGGCAAAAGCCGTAATTTATAGTTTGAAATCCGGTGCCAATGCCATGGTGAGCAGTGAAGTAAGCCCGGTAAATGGCGAATTAAAAATTGTAGCAACAGAAACACCGGTTTTTGTGAAAGTTGCTGTGCCGTAATGTTTTAATGTATTAAAAGCTAATTGAAAACTCGATACCAATTTATCCGCTTAAAAAGTTATTTTTGCGGTTGAATGAAGCACATACGTAATTTTTGTATCATAGCACATATTGACCACGGCAAAAGTACCCTTGCCGATAGGTTATTAGAATACACCAACACCATCACCCAGCGCGAATCACAAGCCCAATTGCTTGATGATATGGACCTGGAGCGTGAGCGTGGCATCACTATAAAAAGCCATGCCATCCAGATGGATTATGAACTCGACGGGCAGAAATACGTTCTGAACCTGATTGATACCCCCGGCCACGTAGATTTTTCGTACGAGGTATCGCGTTCAATAGCAGCCTGCGAAGGCGCATTGCTTATTGTTGATGCGGCGCAGGGTATACAGGCGCAAACCATATCCAACCTTTATTTAGCTTTAGAAAACGACCTGGAAATTATCCCGGTATTGAACAAAATGGACCTGCCAGGCGCAATGCCCGAGGAGGTTAAAGACCAGATTGTTGAGCTGATAGGCTGCAAACGCGAAGAAATATTGGCTGCATCGGGTAAAACCGGTATGGGCGTGCATGATATATTGCGTGCTATTGTAGAGCGTGTCCCCGCCCCTGTTGGCGACCCTGAAGCACCTTTGCAGGCATTGATATTCGATTCGGTTTATAACTCGTTCCGTGGTATTGTGGCTTACTTTAAAGTAGTGAACGGCGAGATCCGCAAAGGCGATAAAGTGAAATTCTTTGCTACCGAAAAGCAGTACATAGCCGAAGAAGTTGGTACGCTTAAACTGAAACAATTACCAAAAGATGTCATCAAAACCGGTGATGTGGGTTATATCATATCGGGTATCAAAGAATCACGCGAGGTAAAGGTAGGTGATACCATCACTACCATCACCCGCCCATGCGAAACCGGTATACAAGGCTTTGAAGAGGTAAAACCAATGGTATTTGCGGGCATCTACCCTGTTGATACCGATGACTTTGAAGAGCTGCGCGAATCGATGGCCAAATTGCAGTTAAACGATGCATCACTGGTTTTTGAACCTGAATCATCGGCGGCATTAGGTTTTGGTTTCCGTTGCGGTTTCCTGGGCATGCTGCACATGGAGATTATCCAGGAGCGTTTGGAGCGCGAGTTTAACATGACGGTTATTACCACCGTGCCCAATGTGTCATACCTTGCTTATTCAACCAGAGGTGAAGAAATTACAGTAAATAACCCATCTGACCTGCCCGATCCAAGTAAAATTGACCGTGTAGAAGAACCATATATTAAGGCTACTATTATCACCAAGTCTGACTTTGTTGGGCCGGTTATGTCGCTTTGTATCCAGAAACGTGGGTTCATCAAAAATCAGTCGTACCTAACGTCAGATCGTGTGGAGCTGGTTTTTGAGATGCCAATGGGCGAGATCGTATTTGATTTTTATGATAAGCTAAAAACCATATCAAAAGGTTATGCATCGTTTGATTATCACCAGATAGGTTACCGCCCAAGTGATCTGGTACGATTGGATATTAAATTAAACTCGGAGCCTGTTGATGCTTTATCATCATTGATATTCCGCGGTAACTCGTATGATTTTGGTAAAAAGATCTGCGAGAAACTGAAAGAGCTTTTACCACGCCAGCAGTTCGAGATCATTATACAAGCCTCTATAGGTGCCAAGATCATCGCTCGTGAAACAGTTAAAGCTATGCGTAAAGATGTTACCGCCAAGTGTTATGGTGGTGATATATCGCGTAAGCGTAAACTTTTAGAGAAACAAAAAGCCGGTAAAAAACGCATGCGCCAGGTTGGTAACGTAGAGATACCACAGAGCGCGTTTATGGCGGTTTTGAAGTTAGATTAATTACCCCAAGCCGCTGGAGGGGGAACAATATTTATAAATTTGTATCGTGTAATTACATACCATTCTCTTAAAGGTCTAATCGACTTTGTTGATATAGGGGACGTCTCCTATGGGCAATGGATAATATATGATAATGGTATTCCGAGGTACCATGTTGATATTTTCGATAAAAACTCAGTTTCAAATGTTCAACTTTTGAAGCTATTAGAAAATAAACGAGAAACGATACAAAGCATTATTGCTAAAATAAACGCAAAAGAAAACGTTCAGCTATCTTTTGGACACAAGCCAACAATAGAAATAATAAAAAAATCTGAGTTAATTAACTTAGATCTTAAACCAATCCCGGAAAACTGGGTATTAAACATTTCATAATGCAGCTTTTAGACGGAAAATACGTATCAGAAAAACTTAAAGGTGAAATAGCTGAAGAAGCAGCTAAGATTTTGGAGCGCACAGGCCGCAAGCCGCATTTGGTAGCCGTTTTGGTTGGCCACGATGGCGGTAGCGAAACCTATGTTGCCAGCAAGATGAAGAACTGCGAGAAAGTAGGCTTCAAATCATCCCTGGTGCGTTATGAAGATGATGTTACCGAAGAAGAACTGCTTGCCAAGGTAGCCGAGTTGAATGCCGATACCGACATTGATGGCATCATTGTACAATTGCCACTGCCAAAACACATCGACCCGGAGAAAGTAACCGAACGTATTGACCACCGCAAGGATGTAGACGGCTTCCACCCGGTTAATTTGGGCCGTATGCAGCGCAACCTGCCGTCATTTATCCCCGCTACACCTTATGGTATCACTTTGATGCTGAAAGAGTACGGTATAGAGACAGCAGGCAAGCATTGCGTAGTAGTTGGCCGCAGTAACATTGTGGGTTCGCCTATGAGTATACTGATGGCGCGTAACACCACACCGGGTAACTGCACAGTTACTATTTGCCATAGTCGCACACCCGATATTAAGAAATTTACGCTTGATGCCGATATCCTGATCGTAGCCATCGGTAAAAAGAACTTTATTACTGCCGATATGGTTAAAGATGGTGTTGTGGTAATTGACGTAGGCATGAACCGCGAAACCTCAACCGTAACCAAATCGGGCTTTAAGCTTTATGGTGATGTTGATTTTGAAGGTGTATCACAAAAAGCATCGTGGATAACCCCTGTACCGGGCGGTGTGGGTTTAATGACCATAATTGGGTTGTTGAAAAATACGCTTGCATCGGCTAATAAGGAAATATACCAATAACCCGAGTGTCACTAAAATGCATTTTCGCCCTTATTGGTGTTGTCACCAACAAGCCGCCATGCAATCAACTTATTTGATATTTGTCCTAAATGTTGTTGGTGACAACACCAACAACGGCAGAATAATCCGGGTGTCAATAAAATGCAATCGCTCGTCTCCAGCCGGGCGATTGCGAAGGATATCAGTTAAACACCCTGTCCCAAAACGTTTCAATCCCTACACATACCTCTCCTGCCCTTATCTCAACAGGATAACTATCCACGTAATCGTTTTGGCCGGGGCTACCCTTGCCGGTTTTTAAATCGTAAGAATACCTATGAAACGGGCAAATAAGTTTGCCTTCCTTACACCAGCCGCCGCTCAGTTCGGCACCGGCATGCGGGCAGGTTGAGCCTAAGGCATATAGGTTGTTTTCATATCCAATGATGATGATCCCCTTGCCGCTTAGCTTAACTTTTTTGATGAACGGTTCGCCGGTAAGTTCAATGCCGGGTACTGGATACCACTTCATAAATTATTTAGAAATCTACCTGTAGATTCATTAGAGCAGGGTTTTTGATCACCTCGTCTATACTGGTTATCAGGGTTACCTGCATCCTGTCGGCAGAAAGTATAGCTTTTGAGTTATCAATCTTTTTAACAGGTTTGGCAAATTTCATTACCATTTTATAGGGCATATCAATTAGCATAGCCTTTGCCATAAAAAGGCGGGAGCCGGCGCTTTTAAGGAATTTGCTGAATTTGCTTTTATTAATGGTGCGTGAGAATTTATGATCGGTTATTTCATAAGTGTAATAATCCTGCCCGCCTAATAAAAGTTCACCTTTATAATCACTTTTATTATCCTTAAGATCACCGGGTTTCAAAACTACTTTTTCATTAGGATCTACAAACTCTACCTGTTGTGGCACTTTTACCGAAAAAGTAGAAACATGTTTCAGATAGTAAGCCAGTTCAGCCGGGTTTTTGGCCTGGTAATCGAGGTTTACCTTCATTTTATTTTTGGTAAGGTCCATACTGATATGAAGCGAACTGTTTTTGGCCGTGTTTATATCCTCGGCGTTCATCTTACTAATAACACTATCGGGCAAGGTGTTAAAGTAATTCATGGAAGTATCCTTAACAAGACTAAATTGCGGGGTCGACTTAACAGAGTCGGATACTAAATTATTAAGTACAGATATTGCCCTGCTCATATCAAAGCCGTAAGCCACGGTACAGGAACCATCGGGTTTAAAATTGTAATGCTCCTCAATATCAACGCATGAAGTGAGGCAGAGGAATGCAAAAAATACAAGGGGTATGTATAGTTTCTTCATACGACAAATTTCAAGTAATAATAGTTAAAAATACTGAAATAGAAATGTTTACAAATTTTTTTATTGTTAAAATGTCAATTTAACAGTCGCCCTTAATCTCAAACTGTTTTTAGCTTCATGCTTTCGGCACAAAAGCGTAACTTTGCGCCCTTATTATGGCACACCAGGTTCCGGAAGATGGCACACAGCTTCCTTTAATGGAAGAGTTTTATACGATACAGGGAGAAGGATATAACACGGGCAAAGCGGCCTATTTTATCCGCCTTGGCGGCTGCGATGTGGGCTGCCATTGGTGCGATGTAAAAGAAAGCTGGGATGCCGAACTGCATCCGCTTACGGCTGCTGATACCATTGTTGAAAATGCCACGAAATTCCCTTCAAAGGCCGTAGTAGTAACCGGCGGCGAACCATTGATCTATAACCTTGATTATTTGACCTGGGGCCTGCAGCAAAAAGGCATCAAAACCTTTATTGAAACATCCGGCGCCTATCCGCTTTCGGGTAACTGGGACTGGATTTGCCTGTCGCCCAAAAAGTTTAAGGCGCCCACACAACAGGTTGCCGATAAAGCACATGAGCTAAAGGTGATCATCTTCAATAAATCTGATTTCGCGTTTGCCGAGCATCATGCCAAACTGGTTGGGCCAAACTGCAAACTGTACCTGCAGCCCGAATGGTCGAAACATGCCGAGATGACCCCGCTTATTGTTGATTATGTAATGGCTAACCCGCAATGGGAAATATCGTTGCAAACCCATAAGTACTTAAATATCCCGTAATAATGTAACTTAGTGTATTGATTATCGTATCAGTTACTAATGTTCAAAACCTATATTCTGCTTATTTTATTGGTCATGCTATCTGCGAGTGTTTCTGCGCAGCAAAGGCGGTATTCAACCACCAACCAGGAGGCTATTAAGTATTATGCCCTCTCCAACCAAAGCCTTGATGAGCATTTGTATGACGAGGCTATCATGCAACTGGAAAAAGCTATAGACATTGATAAGAAATTTATTGAAGCGCACGCCCAGTTAGCCGATGTTTTACGCATGAGGCATATATACCAGCCCGCTATAACGCATTTTTTAAAAGTTATAGAGCTCGACCCTGAGTACAACCGCTCGGTTTATTTAAAAGTTGGCGATTCTGAGATCAGCAGCGCCATGTATGAGCCCGCGCTGCATCACCTGGAAAAATACCTAACCTATCCCGGCATTACCGCGCAAAATATGGCCTACGCGCAAAAACTGATTGCTGATTGTAAGTTTAGTATACAGGCATTAACACATCCGGTAGCATTTGTACCCGTAAACATGGGGGCCGAAATTAACACCGCAGCAGATGAATATTTGCCCGTTGCCACAGCCGATGAGGGCACACTTATTTTTACCCGGAAGATAGATAACAACGAAGATTTTTATAAAAGTAATAAGTTAAATAACAAGTGGCAAAGCGCTGTATATCTGAGTGATATAATCAATACATCTGCCTATAACGAAGGGGCGCAATCTATCTCGCAGGATGGTAAATACCTGTTCTTTACCGGCTGTAACCGCCCCGATGGTTTGGGCCGGTGTGATATTTATATAGCCCAGAAAAAGGGCGACGACTGGGCAAAGCCCTTCAGCCTGAGCGCGCCGGTTAATACCTCCGGCTGGGAAGCGCAGCCATCTATCAGTGCCGATGGGCGCACGCTGTATTTTGTAAGTAACCGAAAGGGCGGGTATGGCGGATATGACATATGGAAATCAAACCTGACAGATAAAGGCTGGGGCGCACCCGAAAACATGGGCCCTGAGATCAATACGGCCTATGACGAACAATCGCCTTTTATACATCCCGACGATAGCACCTTTTACTTTTGCAGTAATGGCTGGCCGGGCATGGGCGGTAAAGACCTTTTTGTGAGCCGCCTGGGCAAGGATGGCAAATGGGCCAAACCCGAGAACCTGGGCTACCCTATTAACTCCAGCGGTGATGAGAATGGTTTAACGCTCACCGCCAATGGATCATATGCGTTCTTTTCATCAAATAACTTAAAAGGTTTTGGTGGTTATGATATCTATACCTTTGAATTGCCCCCTAACCTGCGCCCTAACCTTGTTACTTACGTAAAAGGAACTGTGGCCGATAAAAAGACCAAAGCGCCGTTAGAAGCCGCCGTAGAAATCATAGACCTGCAAAAGAATACCCCGGTTTACCAGGATTACAGTTCGGAGGAGGCCGGTGAATTTTTGGCTACGCTATCCGCAGGTAAAAACTACGGCTTAAATATTTCAAGGGAAGGCTACCTGTTCTATTCGGATAATTTCTCGCTGATTGGACTTAAGGATAAAAAGGCGTTTAACCTTTCGGTGCTGTTATCGCCCATTGAGGTGGGCAACAAGGTGATCTTGAAGAACATCTTTTTCGATACTAATAAGTTTGAGCTGAAAGCTGAATCAAAAGCCGAACTGCAAAAGCTGATCGAGTTTTTACAGCTAAATAAAACCATCAGGATTGAAATATCGGGTTATACCGATGATGTGGGCACGCACCAGGTTAACGTAGCTTTATCAGAGAAGCGGGCCAACGCGGTTTATCAGTATCTTTCTGCAAGCGGTATTACAGCCTCAAGGCTGGTATATAAAGGTTATGGTGAGGATCAACCCATAGCGCCGAATACGTCCGAAGATAACCGTGCTTTGAATAGAAGAACTGAGTTTATGATCATAGCGAAATAATTAGGCTCGATAGATTTGCAAATCTCTTATATTGCATCTAAATACCATATGAATTTTATTTTTGCTAAACTGTTTGAAGACTATCAAAAGAAGAAAAATGCATCGGCTGAGATCAGCATTATGTACTACATAGGTATAATTTACTTTTTCACCTTATTTGCCGTTGGTTTGCCGATAAGCGAAATAATTAATAAACTTTATTACTATAATAGACTCCATTATAATCAGATTTATTTAGCTACCACCATATTTGGATCTTTAGTACTGGTTACATACATAGCATATATCCGTTATGTTAAAAAGCGTTTGATATATTCTTTAGTTGATAAATATAAAAACAACCGCATTAATGTAGGTTTACTGTATTTGATAGTAGCTTTATGGCCAGTTATGTTATTGGTACTCGGTGCTACATTGACAGTGGTTTTAAAAGGTGGGACAATATTAAATTATCATTTTGATGGGGTAATTTGATTTATCGACATATAAATAGAAAGCCCGGAGCAAACACTCCGGGCTTTCTATTTAATATATTGAGGCTCAGGTCTTAATTCCCCACCTCCGACAGGAATTTGATGCGCATCAACTGCACTTCCTCGCGGGTGTAATCGTCAGATCCAAGCTCGGCCAGGGCGGTATCAATAGAATCAACCTCAGCAGACTTAAAGTAATCAAAAACTTCTTCCTGCTTATCCTCATCTATCATTTCATCAATGTAATAGTTAAGGTTTAGTTTGGTTCCCGAGTTTACTATCGTTTCTACTTCTTTCAAAATATCCTCGTAAGTAAGGCCTTTTGAAGCCGCTATATCATCAAGGTTTAAATGCCTGTCGATGTTTTGAATAATGAAAACCTTCAATGCCGATTTGTTGGCGGCACTTTTGATCACCATATCAACCGGGCGGTCAATATCGTTATCTTCAACGTATTTCTTGATCAGATCAATGAACGGCGCGCCGAATTTCAATGCTTTGCCTGCCCCTACGCCCGATATTTGTTTTAACTCATCGGTGCTGATCGGATAGTGCGTGCACATCTCCTCTAACGACGGATCCTGGAAAATAACAAACGGAGGCAGGCCTTTTTGTTTGGCCAGCTTTTTACGCAGGTCTTTCAACATCTGCAGCAGTTGGGCATCTAAGGCGCCACCACCCTGTTTAGGGCCGTCTTCGGCTTCATCCTCATCTGTTGGGCCCATCTCCTGGTTTAACAGGAAACGGATGCTGTAAGGGTTCTCTATAAACGAATTACCGGCTTTTGTTAAATGTAACAACCCATACTGGTCAATATCTTTCGACAGGAAATTGTTCAGCAATGCCTGGCGCATCAGCGAGTTCCAAAGGTTCTCGCCTTGTTCTTTGCCCGAGCCAAAGTATTCCAATTTATCGTGTTCGTAGTTTTTAACCTGGGCATCATCCTTACCCATTAAAATATTGATGATGTGGCAATCGTCAAACTTCTCGCCTATCAGTTTAATGAGGCTTAAAGCCCTGTGCAGGTGCTCTTCGCCATCAAAATGCACCTTTGGCCCGCAGCAGTTATCGCACATGTTATTGCAGCCTGCTTCGTTAAAGTTTTCGCCAAAATAGTGCAGCAATTGTTTACGGCGGCAAACAGACGATTCGGCGTAATCGATTACCTCTTTTAGTATCTGTGTGCCTATTTCCCGTTCTGCAACGGGTTTATCCTTCATAAACTTTTGCAGCTTATCAATATCCTTGCCCGAGTAAAATGCTACGCAAACACCTTCGCCACCATCACGCCCGGCACGGCCGGTTTCCTGGTAGTAACCCTCCATGCTTTTTGGCATATCGTGGTGTATTACGTATCGTACATCGGGTTTATCTATACCCATACCAAAGGCTATGGTAGCTACAATAACGTCCACATCCTCCATCAGGAACTTGTCCTGCGTGTCAGCGCGTACTTTAGGGTCTAAACCTGCATGGTATGGTAATGCTTTTACACCGTTAAGGTTAAGCGCTTCGGCTACTTCTTCAACCTTTTTACGGCTAAGGCAGTAAATGATGCCCGATTTTCCCTGGTTTTGCTTTACAAATTTAACAATCTCTTTTATGGCGTTGCGCTTTGCCCTAACCTCATAAAACAGGTTGTTGCGGTTAAAAGACGATTTGTAAACCGTAGCGTTATTCATCTGCAGGTTTTTCTGGATATCCTGCTGTACTTTTGGCGTTGCGGTAGCGGTAAGGGCTATGATAGGGATATCATCACCTATATTGCTGATCACCTGGCGGATCTTACGGTACTCTGGGCGGAAATCATGCCCCCACTCTGATATACAGTGTGCCTCATCAACGGCCACGAATGACACTTGGTTTAACCTTAAAAAATCAACATTCTCTTGTTTGGTCAATGACTCGGGCGCAACGTATAATAACTTAGTTTTGCCGCTTAATACATCGTCTTTAACCCGTAAAATATCTGCTTTTGTTAACGAAGAGTTGAGGAAATGTGCAATGCTGTCTGAACCACCGAAGGCCCTTAGCTGATCTACCTGATTTTTCATCAGTGCGATGAGCGGAGAGATCACAATCGCTGTGCCCTCGCTCATTAACGCAGGTAACTGATAACACATGGATTTGCCACCACCGGTAGGCATAATTACAAAAGTATCGTTCCCCGCTAAAATGTTGGTGATAATCGCTTCTTGTTCACCCTTAAAGTTATCAAACCCGAAAAAATTTTGCAGGTTATCAAAAAGCGACTTTTTAGTCTCAATCATTATCTACTTGTGCGTTTGGAATTATGGTTCAAAATAACAAAAATTTATAAATAAACGGTGCGTTTGATTAAAAATTTTATACTAAAATGATTATTTGATTAAAAACAATTTGTTTATTTATCGCTTTTAGAAGTGGTAAAATCCACAATTAAATATTTTAGTTTTACCTGATATTAAATTTACAAATTAATGCACATATTTAGCAGGGATTTGCCAAATTAAAATCTACAACTTTTATAATGAATAAAAACTATTATGCTATCATTATGGCTGGCGGAATCGGTAGCCGTTTTTGGCCAATCAGCAGAACATCGCATCCAAAACAGTTTATAGACATACTGGGTACAGGCAAAACGCTCATTCAAAATACTTATGAACGCTTCCTGAAGGTATGCCCTAAAGAAAATATATATGTTGTAACCAACGAAAATTACACCGGCCTGGTAAAAAAACAACTGCCAGATATGGCCGACCAACAAATACTGACTGAGCCTGTGATGCGCAATACAGCACCTTGCGTGGCCTACGGTTGTTTTAAAATAGAAAGCATGAACCCCGATGCCGCTATTGTGGTAGCACCGTCAGACCATCTGATACTGGACGAAGCGGCTTTTATTGCCACGATCGAAAAATCGCTGGAAACAGCTTCACAGAATGATTGCCTGATAACCCTGGGTATTAAACCATCGCGCCCGGATACCGGTTACGGGTATATCCAATACACCGACCAAACCCTGAACGATGATTTTCATAAAGTGAAAACCTTTACCGAGAAGCCAACCGTTGATATTGCCAAAACATTTATACAAAGCGGCGACTTTTTGTGGAATGCCGGTATCTTTGTATGGTCGGCCAAAACCATTGTTGCGGCTTTTGACAGCCACCTGCCCGAAATGCACGAAATATTTGCCGAGGCCCGCTCTGTTTACAATACCGACGACGAAAAGGAATTTGTGCACAAGGTTTACCAGCGCTGTATCAATATCTCTATCGACTATGGCATTATGGAGAAGGCATCAAACGTTTACGTATTACCATCAGAGTTTGGCTGGAGCGACCTGGGTACCTGGGCATCTATCTACCAGCTGGCCGAAAAGGATTACGTAGGTAATGCGGTTATCCCTTCAGAGAAGGTAATTATGTACGATAGCAGCAATTGTATGGTTAACGTACCCGGCGAAAAACTGGTTATACTACAGGGCCTGCATGATTATATTGTGGTTGAAGCTAATAATACCTTGCTTATCTGCCCGCGCGATCAGGAACAAGGCATTAAACAAGTGGTTGCCGACGTAAAAAACAAGTTTGGAACGAGATATATTTAAGCAGAGAATCAAAACTTCAGAAAACGTATAAGCCCGGCTAATATTTAACCGGGCTTTATTGTATCTATATATCTCGATTCTAAACTGTCGCTTGTCGCTGCCTGATCGCTTCGTAAAGTATCACCCCTGTTGATACTGATACGTTAAGTGATTCTATCTCACCAAACATCGGTATTTTGGCGAGGTGATCGCTGATGCGGATGATCTCGTTACGGATGCCGTCTTCTTCAGACCCCATGATGATGGCTGTTGGGGCGGTATAATCAGGTGTGTAGATATAATCGTTAGTTTTTTCTGTACAGCTAACCAGCTGAAGCCCCGATTCCTGGAGGAATTTTACCGTTTGCATAAAGTTATCATGCCTGCATACCGGGATCTTGTACAGCGCCCCTGCCGATGTTTTAATGGCATCGGGGTTTATCTGTGCCGAACCTTTAGCGGGGATCACTATGGCATGTACACCGGCGCATTCGGCTGTACGGGCAATGGCGCCCATGTTGCGTACATCGGTAATGCTATCCAGTACTAAAACCAAAGGCACCTCGCCCCTTTCAAAAATATCAGGTATAATATTTTCTATTTTTTGATAGATGATAGGCGATATGAATGCAATAGCACCCTGATGGTTTTTCATGGTGATGCGGTTCAGTTTTTCAACCGGTACCTGCTGTGGTGTAATGTTGTATTCGTTGGTTACATCGCGCAGCTCATTTAACAAGCCGCCACCTAAACCACGCTGTATATATAGTGCCTCAATTTCTTTCCCTGCAAGTATGGCTTCTATCACCGCCCTGATGCCAAAAACCATTTGGTTGCCTTCGCGTACAGGTTTAGAATTATATGTCATTTCTTTAAAATTATTTTCGTCAAAAGTACCTAAATTAACTGATTTAACGGTTATTGAACTTACTTGAGTTATGGTATTGTTGATAATACTTAACAATGCATAATACTTATAAACATATTTGTAAATGAGGTACTTATAGCGTTATTAACACGTTATAAACACAAGGTGTTAATAACAGACGCCCAAATTTATCATGCTGATAATGTTTTCATTATGTTAATAACTCATTTGTTAGCGATTTAAAAACAGGCAAGCATATTTTTTGTATATTTTTGTTGTGTTATGAATTTCGAGAACGATAGCCCCAATTATAAGCAAAACACCGACCGTAAAAGCAGGTTTACAAATGCCACTCCATCTTATCCTGGAAACGGTAAATTACAACCACAGGCGCTCGACCTGGAGGAGGCCGTTTTAGGCGCTTTGATGCTTGAAAAAGATGCCCTGTCATCGGTTATTGATGTACTAAAAGCCGAGGTGTTTTACGATGTAAGGCACCAAAAAATATTCAACACAATAGCTATCCTTTTTGAAAAAACATCGCCTGTAGATATTCTTACTGTAACAGCACAGTTACGCCAGCAGGGCGAGCTGGAAATGATAGGCGGCGCTTACTATATTACCGAATTAACCAACCGTGTAGCATCGGCTGCCAATATTGAGTACCACTCGCGTATCATTATCCAAAAATACATCCAGCGCGAGCTGATCCGCATCTCTACTGATGTAATAAGCATGGCATATGAGGATAGTGCCGACGTACTTGAAATGCTGGATAAAGCCGAAAAAAACCTTTTTGAGATAGCCCAGAATAACCTTCGCCGCGATTCGCGCAAGATGGACGACCTGGTGCATGAGGCTTTAAAGGATATTGAGGCGCTAAAAGATAAAAAAGACGGTTTAACCGGCGTCGCATCCGGCTTTACTGACCTGGACAGGATGACCTCGGGCTGGCAAAAATCAGATCTGGTGATCATAGCTGCCCGCCCCGCCATGGGTAAAACGGCGTTTGTATTGAGCTGCGCCCGTAATGCCGCGGTTGATTTTGATAAGCCCGTGGTAGTGTTCTCGCTGGAGATGTCGTCTGTTCAGTTGGTTAACCGTTTAATATCCGGCGAAACCGAAATTGAGCAGGAGAAGATCCGTAAGGGGACGCTCGAGGAATGGGAATGGCAACAGATACACTCCAAAATTGGCCGCCTTGAAGCTGCCCCGTTAATTATTGACGATACACCATCACTGAATATATTTGAATTCCGCGCTAAATGCCGCCGTTTAAAATCTCAGCATGATATCCAACTCATCATTATTGACTACTTGCAGCTAATGCAGGGCAAGGCCGATGGTAAAGGCGGTGGTAACCGTGAGCAGGAAATTGGTAGCATATCGCGTGCGCTTAAAACCGTGGCTAAAGAATTGAACGTGCCGGTAATTGCACTATCGCAGTTAAGCCGTGCGGTTGAGAACAGGCCGGGTGGTTCAAAAAGGCCGATGCTATCAGATTTACGTGAGTCTGGTTCTATTGAGCAGGATGCGGATATGGTACTGTTCCTTTACCGCCCTGAGTACTACGGGTTAGATGTGGATGAGGATAACAACCCTACACAAGGCGTTGGTGAGGTTATTATAGCCAAGCACCGTAATGGCGAAACAGGCCGTGTAAGGCTCAAATTCGTTGGTAAGTACGTGAAGTTTACGGATCTTGACCAGGGAATGGACAGCTTCCCGGCACCGGGTGGCAATAATGCTTTTACGGGCCTTAACCCTTCGCCGGATTTTGACAGCAAACCAAGCAACTTCATTATCCGCCCATCCAGAATGGACGATATTGATGACGAACCGCCGTTTTAATTTTCTTTTAACACCCGAGGGAGAACTATTTGAGATTAAAGTCGTTCTTCTAATTGAAAAACATTTCCCTCAGGGTCTTCCCCATCACAAAACAACGAGTTAATTCCTTTGAATGATGTTATCTCGTTCATGTAAACACCCGCATTTAAAAACCTTTGCCTTAACAAGGTAAGGTTTGATGGTACATTAAAAACAAGTTTGGTATTACTTTCTGCTTTAAATTTTGTGCCGGGTTGGGGCATATAGGCTTCCCCTATTTTGTGCAGGGCAATTTCCATTGTGTGTGCATTTAAAACCACCCATTCGTTTTTTATCTCCTCAATTACAGATAGTTGAAGATTGTCAGCATAAAAGGTTTTCAGCTTTTCTACATCGTATGCAAAAAGTATAATTCTTGCTAATGATACTTTCATTCTTTAACGCTTAAATTTAACAAGGGTGTTATCAACCAAAGGTATTATCTCTAAAAAGTTGTTTGCAAGCGCCTGTATTTTGTTCTGAAGGTTATCGGGTTGTAGTTTAACCCAACCCTCCATTAATGTTAATGGCCCCAATTTTACATTTACATTTGGCCATTCATTTTCAAACTGTTTAAAATTTGCCCTGAACTGGTCTGCGAATTTACGGCTCTGTATCAAGTAGCCGTCTAAATATCTCAGTTTAAATGCGTGAATATTGTAACTGATCTTTTGTTCGGCAATGATGCTATCATTCATCCAGATTGAAAAAAAGATCCTTGATTTAGAATGCAGCGGGTCCTCATTGGGAGTGGCCCATGCCCTTTTATAGATCTTTAAGAATACAGAATCCATCACCTCGCCAACCGTTACTTCAATCCGCAGGGCTTTGAGCACTTCTTTATCAATCAGATCTGCTGCTTTCTGAAACGTAGTTAAGTACTTTTCTGAATCTGTCATACTTAGTTATGATTTTCTTCTAAAAAAGCAATAATATAACCATCGGGGTCGGTAATATAAAATTCCCTGCCATAGGGCATTTTCCGTAAAGATTGAATTACCCGGATAGATATATTATTGATATCAGCATATAAAGCATCGATGCCCTCAACTGAAAAAATGATATCGGTATGTTCATTTTCAATACGGTAAGTTCTTTCTTCAATAGTATGGACAACTGATTTAAGATGGATGGAATGCCCGGCTTTTGTAATTCCGCAATAAAAATCCTCGTAGCGGAATTCAATTTCAAATCCAAGCTTTAGGGTATAAAACTCAATCGACCGGGTTAAATCAGTAACAAGAAGTTGGGGGCTCATACCCTTTATTTTAAAATAAGCACCTGTTTTTGCCATATTGGATTTGTATTATCAGGACGGTTAATGTATTAATACAAAGCTGATTAAAAACCCGATGCCCGACAAGGACATTTGTCACAAAATGCTGCAGGAGTTATTTTATTTGTTAACCGAGTGACGGCGAATACGGCTAAGTGTTTCCCTGCTAACACCAATATATGACGCGATCATGTGTAACGGTACCCGGTTAAAAGTATCGGGATGTTTTTCAATAAACCGGAAATATTTTTCTTCGGCCGAGCCGCTGATAGTTGTGAAAACTCTGTTTTGATTAGCTATCTGGTTTCTGCCAACCAGTTCTTTCATCAATTGTTTTAAGGCGGGGATCTCTTTTAATAGAAAGTGAAAATCCTGCTTCTCCCATACTAAAACCCGGCTGTCTTCTATCGCATCGATATATGCATTTGATGGGTTGCCGGTAACGTAGCTCTCCCTTTCGCTAAGCCAGTTATTTTCGGTAGCAAACCTTAAAATATACTCATTGCCTTTATTATCGGTTCGTAAAAGCCGTAATATGCCACTGGTAATAAAAAATATATACCTAGCTATTTCTCCCTCACGCAAAACAAATTCCCGTTTTGCTACCTTCCTTTCAACCGATAAAGACCGGATCAGGCTAAGGTCCTGATCTGTAAGTATAGCTTTAGTTGATATATATCTTTCAAAAACATCAAACATAATATCGGTTAAAAAAATCTGTTTATAAAAACTTAATAATCATCGTCGTCATCTTCCTCAAAGCCTTTGGCCGAGCGGTAAACAGCCTGCAGTTCGCTGAATGCATGCATGTCGCGTTTGGCTTTTGTTACCTCCATCCCCTTCTCGTAAGTAGTTATTGCGTCGTCTTTACGGTTAAGGGCTTCATACAATTTACCTAAATGGTAGTAGGTGCCGGTGTAATTTGGATGATTGTTCACCAGGTCTTCGTAATAGCTCAATGCTTTTTCGCTATCGTTAAGTCGCAGGTATTCAGTAGCCAGCGCATATTTTAAAAATTCATCTTCGGGTTCGTTTTGTATAAACGCTAACAGCTTATCTAATCTGCTTATCTCCATTTTAAACTCTCTCTTTTTTAACTAAATTTGCAGTATCCTAATTACAAATACCTGTAAAAATATAAACCAATTATAATGAGTAAAATACTGGTATGTATCAGCAATGTTCCGGATACTACAACAAAAATAACCTTTACTGATAACAACACCCAATTTAATACAAATGGGGTTCAGTTTATCCTTAATCCTTACGATGAGATTGCCCTTGCGCGCGCTATTGAATTAACCGATGGAGGCAAAGGCAGCGTAACCGTTATAAACGTTGGCGAAGCCAATACAGAAGCCACCATCCGTAAAGCATTAGCCATTGGCGCTACCGATGCCGTACGTATTAACGCTAAACCGCATGATGCATGGTTTGTGGCTTATCAGATTGCCGGATACATTAAAGCAAACCCATTCGACCTGATATTGACCGGCCGCGAGTCTATCGATTACAACGGTTCTAAGGTTGCCGGTATGCTGGGCGAGCTATTAGACCTGCCATCGGTATCCATTATCAAAAAACTGGATGCTACCGATAGCGAAGCTACCGTTGAGCGCGAAATTGAAGGCGGGAAAGAAGTGCTGACCATCCCCTTCCCGTTTGTAGCGGGCTGTGCCGAAGGTGTTGCTGAGCCCAAAATACCAAACATGCGCGGTATTATGAGTGCACGTACCAAACCATTGGCTGTTGTTGAACCGGTTGAAGTGCAAACTTTATCAGAGATCATCAGTTATGAAACACCTGCCCCGCGGGGACAGGTAAAACTGGTTCCTGCGGATGATGTTGCCAAACTGGTTGACCTGTTACACACCGAAGCACGGGTTATTTAATTAAAGGATTTTAACGATCAATATTTCATATATGTCAGTTTTAATATACACGGAGAATGCGGACGGCAAGTTCAAAAAATCAACTTTTGAAGCAGTATCATACGCCAAAGCAATAGCCGTTCAAAACAATACAAACCTTATAGCCATATCCATTGGCGATGTTGCCAAAGATGACCTTGCTGCCCTTGGTAAATACGGCGCTGAAAAGGTTTTAAACGTAAGCAACGATAAATTAAAGAATTTTGTGAACCAGGCCTATGCATCGGTTATTGCCGAAGCTGCAAAAGCTAACGGTGCCGATATTGTTGTGCTGTCTAACTCATTTAGCGGCCGTGGCCTTGCCCCTCGTTTGGGTGTTAAGCTGCAAGCCGGTGTTGCCGATGGTGCGGTTGCCTTGCCTGAGCAAAGCGGTGGCAAATTTACCGTGAAAAAAACAGCCTTCTCTGGTAAAGCGTTTGCCGTGGTTGAATTAACATCGGCCAATAAGGTTATAGCGCTTACACCAAACGCTTATAAAGTAGTTGAAGGTGGTGCTGCCGCCCCACTTGAGGATTTTAGTGTAGAAGCTAAAGCATCCGACTTTAAAGAGATAATTAAAGATATCGTACGCTCTACCGATAAAGTATCGTTACCAGATGCGGAGATCGTAGTATCGGCCGGCCGTGGCTTAAAAGGCCCCGAGAACTGGGGTATGGTAGAAGAACTTGCCGACCTGCTTGGCGCGGCTACAGCCTGCTCAAAACCGGTATCAGACGCTGGTTGGCGCCCACATAGTGAACATGTTGGCCAAACAGGCATAGCTGTCAGTCCAAATTTGTATATTGCGATAGGCATTTCGGGCGCTATACAACACCTTGCGGGTATCAGTTCATCAAAAGTTATTGTTGTGATAAACAAAGATGCCGAAGCGCCGTTCTTCAAAGTAGCGGATTATGGTATCGTAGGCGACGCATTTGAAGTGTTGCCAAAATTAATTGCCGCAGTTAAAGAGTACAAAGCATCAGCTTAAAAATAATATATCGCCGTGATGGGTAATGACATGAAAAAGATTAAGCTGGATATTGTAGGGTTGTCCTACAGCCAAACACAATCCGGCGCGTATGCTTTGGTATTGGGCGAAGTAAGCGGTCGCCGCAGGCTACCTATCATTATAGGTAGTTTTGAGGCGCAGGCCATTGCTATCGAGATAGAGAAAATGACGCCGAGCCGCCCTCTCACGCATGACTTGTTTAAGAGTTTGGGTCAGGCGTTTAACATTACCGTACAGGAGATTATTATTTACAACCTGGTTGACGGGATCTTTTACTCGAAGCTTATTTGCAACGATGGTAAAAAAACGGTTGAGATAGATGCACGTACCTCTGATGCCATTGCGGTATCGGTGAGGTTTGAGTGCCCTATTTACACGTATGAGTTTATCCTATCAAGCGCGGGCATCGTAATTGAGGGTAACGACTTTGTGTACCTGGAGAACATCAACGAAACTCCTGAAGAAAAAACACACTCGTCGGCCGCAGGCACTTATGCTTCGTTAAGCGAGGATGAACTGAAAAGCAAACTCCAACAGGCACTGGCCGAAGAAGCTTATGAAAAAGCAGCCAAGATCCGCGATGAACTCACCAAAAGGAAATCGTCATAAAAAAAGTATAAACAAAAAAGAGCGGGCATATGCCCGCTCTTTTTTGTTTTAATACCTATTGGCCTAGAAATTAATACCAACGTTAATGGCCGATACCGTGTTTCTAACGGTACTGCCTGTGTTGTTTTTAAACACATCATTAATTCCGGCCTGGCCGTTAAGTTCAATAAATAGTTTTGCTTTTGCAGCAACCGGGAATTTTACACCTATGCCCAGGTCGGCACCAAAATCGGCTGAAGTAAAAATTGGTTTCAGATCCATTCCACCTGCTGATTCTTTTGCGTTTAGTAAAATGCCAACATAAGGGCCAAAGTTTAAGTACCAGTTTTTTGTACCGCCAAAATGCCAGTTAGCCAATACCGGGATGGTAAGATAGTCTACCTGGAAGTTGGTAACTAAATTGTTAATGTAACCGTTATCCCAGCCTTTTTGGTCGTAAGCTGCTTTTACTTTAAGGCTCCAGCTATCAGAAAAGTAATGATCTGCAGATATACCAAGATTGAAACCGGTCCTGTAGGCATCGTTAGTCATGCCGCTGGCGGTTACATTGGCAAAGTTTAAACCTACGTTTACACCAAATTCGGTTGTGCCTTTTGATTGGGAGAACGCTGCTGTAGATACAGCCAGCAGAATAAGTACTGTAGTAAAAAATTTATTCATAAATTGTGATTAAAGTTGGCGCTAAGGTAAGATTTTACATTGAAAACCGTACCTCAAATTCGCATTAAAACTACCTTCCTCATATCGCTTTAATTCACTATTTTCAGCCTTTGTTTTTTTCTAACTATTAATTGTTTAAACCAGTGCTGTATGAATATTAAGTTTCGCTTAATACTGATGAATTTTATGCAATTTTTTATCTGGGGGGCATGGCTGCTCACCATTGGGGCGTACTGGTTTCAAAACAAACATTGGTCTGGGGCGCAATTTGGGGCTATCTTCTCTACCATGGGTATCGCCTCTATATTTATGCCGGCTATAACCGGCATCATATCAGACAGGTTTATCAATGCCGAAAAGTTATACGGTATTATGCATATTTTGGGTGCAGCAACTTTATTTTCGCTTCCTCTAGTACAAAACCCAACCACATTTTTTTGGGTATTATTATTAAACATGATGTTTTATATGCCTACGCTATCGTTATCAATAACGGTTGCCTACTCGGCTTTAAAAAATAGTAACATTGATATTGTAAAAGAATACCCACCTATACGCATCTGGGGAACTATTGGCTTTATTGTAGCACTTTGGACAGTGAGTTTAACTCATAACGAAACCTCATCAAACCAATTTTATATTGCTTCTGCTATATCATTGGCCTTAGGTATCTATGCATTCACTTTACCTAAATGCAGGCCTTTTGCCGTAAGAACCGGTAACAAATCGTTCGTTAATTTATTGGGATTGAATGCATTCGCTTTATTCAAAACACCAAGATTTGCCATATTTTTTGCGTTCTCATTACTATTAGGAGCAGCCTTACAACTTACTAATGCATACGGCGATACTTACATACACGATTTTGCTAAAATACCGGCTTATAAGGATCTGGTTCCGGTTAAATACCCGGCTATCATCATGTCAATCTCGCAAATATCAGAAACGTTATTTATCCTGGCCATCCCCTTTTTCCTGCGTAAATTTGGTATTAAGTATGTAATGTTGTTTAGTATGTTGGCATGGGTACTGCGCTTTGGCTTGTTTGCCTTTGGTGACCCTGCAAACGGTTTATGGATGATCATATTGTCATGTATCGTATACGGCATGGCGTTCGATTTCTTTAACATCTCGGGTTCGCTGTTTGTGGAAACACAAACAACTCCTGAAATCAGGGGCAGCGCGCAGGGGCTGTTTATGATGATGGTTAACGGTTTCGGTGCATTATTTGGCAGTTTTGCAAGCGGCTTTATCATCGATAAATACTTCACCCTGGCAGATCAAGGTAAAAATTGGCATGGCATATGGCTTACATTTGCGGCTTACGCTTTGGTAATTGCAGTTATTTTCCCGTTTGTATTCAGATATAAACACAATGCGGCGCTTAAACACGCTATAGAAAACGCTTAAACCTCTACATACATCCTAAACCGATGAAAAAACACTACCGTAAAGAGAATGATTGTTTGAATTGCGGAACCATCTTACAAGGTAAATTTTGCCATAACTGCGGGCAGGAAAACCTGGAGATGAAAGAGAGCTTTGGCCACATGCTAAATCATGCCATAAGCGATTACTTTCATTTTGATTACCAGTTTTTCCATACGCTAAAACCATTGTTTTTTAAACCGGGCCATCTTACTAATGAATACCTTGCTGGCCACCGTGCGCAATATCTGCATCCGGTAAAGATGTATATTTTTATCAGCCTGGTATTTTTTGTGTTTTTCTTTCAAGGCAACAAGCATGAAAACAACAAGGTAAAAGACGAGAAGCGCAGCGAGCAAAAAGTAAGTAGCAAGAATAAAACGGAGGGTGGAAAAGGTCTTTACTCTAACTTAGACCTTACTGTTGAGCAAAAGAAAGCGATTGCCGAAAGGTTGAAGGCTTATGTACCTGATACAATTGCCAAAGAGATAAATGCAGATATTGAAAAGGGCTCTCCGAAAGTAAAGGTGCGCGAAACAGATAACGAGGGCGGGTTTACGTTTTACGGTGACGATAATGTAGATAAGTTTGCAACGTATGACGACTATTTAGCAAACCAGGCCAAACTTCAGGAAAAAGACAAGGATAATATGCTGGAAAGCTACCTTGTAAAAAAGAATTACGACTGGAAAAACCAGGGAAAAAATGCTAAAGATGTTTTAATGGAAGGCTTTAAGCATAATGCACCAAAAATGATGTTTTTGCTACTGCCCCTGTTCGCTCTTATTTTAAAATTAGCTTTCTGGAAAAACCATAAGCTTTATGTAGAGCACATTATTTACGCTATACACTTGCATTGTTATATGTTTTTGTTTTTAACGATAATTATATTGTTGAATATGCTTATACCAGATAGTTGGGAAGCTGTTATAAGTATTTTACAGGCGGCAGCCAATATTATCATTATTTGGTATATATACAGGTCGTTACGGGTGGTTTATAACCGTAGCCGCTGGCGTACTATAAGCAAAATGGTTGGGGTATCAATTATGTATACGTTTGTTTTTGCTATATCTGCTTTGGTAATACTTTTTATTACTGCTATCACATCGGTATAAAGCTATTAGCCTATAACTGTTTTTGTAAAGCCTCAATCGCATTTGCCAGGTATGCTAAAGGAGCGTTCCAATTAATAGCTATCTCGTTTGTGGCGTATGACCGATCGTTGTCAATAAAAGCTTCATCAGGCACGGTTGATGCTAATTTTACACTATCCTGCATGCCCGGATTGGGGCCTCCTGATAATAAACCCGGAATGGGGGCAATTATACCATCGGCAATAGACGGCCTGTGGTGTGGGTGCATAGGCGTTTTACTGCCATACCCCGTAACGTATGAATATCCGGCAGCATTTCTGCCTAAAATATAATCAAGATTGGCTAACGCATAATTAAGGTATTTTTTATTATGCGATAACCGGTAAGCTTTTATCAGCAAAATGCCTTGATTAGCCGCGTCGCCGTTACTCCCCCATTGAAACCTGGCAGGCGCTTTTGTCATAACCGTTTGGTAGGCATTGTTATCGGCACCTTCAATAAGGTTATCAGCAAAGCCTAATAATAATTTTTTCATTTCTGCTAATTCAGGCTTGCTTGCTGTTTGCAGGCTGGCATGCTGTGCCAATATATAAATGCCCAAAAGTTTCACCTGTGCCCATGATGCAGGGATATTGATAGTGCTGGTTTTAGCAATTTTAATTTGGCTGTAGTACTCATCTTTGTCAGTAGTAACAAAAAGTTCGGCGCCTGCCCAAAACCACTCGTCGTTTAAATACTTATCTCCATATGCGCCGGTGGTTATTTTAGGGCTGAATGTTTTATTCATTTCATCCTGGTCGTAAATCACAGCGGGGTTTTTGAGGGCCCATTGCCAGGCCAGTTCGGCTGCATTTAAGCATGAATCGGCTAAACCCGGTGCCTGCTTAGGGAATTTCTTAAAAATACGCGATGCCTGTGCTATAACCGCTACAAAATCAAGCGTAGCAGCAGTACTTTTTTGTACTACATAACGTACCATATTTGCCTTATCGGGCATTACCATTTTATCAAAATTGGCGTTTGTAAGCTTGTGGTAAACGCCACCATCGTTAGGGTCTTGCATGGTGAGCATCCAACGCAAGTTCCATAGTACCTCATCAAGTACATCGGGTAATTGATTATTACTTTCAGGGATATTGAGGCGCACGGTTTTCATGTACGATGGGAAATCCTCGTAAAGCGAAAGCAATGTAGCTGTGCTGATACCACTGTTCACAATATATTTATTGTAATCACCAGCATCATACCAACCTTGCGGGCTTGCTATTACCGTCCCTGCCGGGCGTTTATCGCTTACCGCGGATGGGTGCACCAGCACTTTATCATCCGGGTGCCCTTCTACCCTATGCCATTTGCCGGCATACTTTTCATCCAAAGCAATTGATGCCCGCTGGAAATAGAAAGCTTTAATACTTGCATCCGCCACTGGTTTTAATACCGATGGCTGAATAGTAAAGGGGAAAGAATAACCCATTCCCGGAAGGTATACCATGTATTTGCCCGGTTTGCTAAAGGTTGAAAAATCCGCAATAAAAGTATAATTGCCCGAAAATGCTGGCTGTGATGCTTGTTTTAAGTCGCCGGTATAAACTGTTTTATTGTTACCGGTTTTAATATAAAACCTACCTGGTTTTGCATGAGTAAGTACCGCTATTTTAATACCGTTTGGATAAAATCCAACCTGGTTTAGTCTGATATCCGCGTTGCTAACCTGTTTTGTTTGAGCAAACGTTTGTGGTTGGCAAAAGCATGCTGTTATCAATAATATAGTTATTAAACGCTTGTAACTCATAATAAACGGGTTGATGATGTAACGGCTAATATAAGCGCATAGGGTGTTAAAACCATAATACTATATTGACAGCGACTGCGCCAATTACGATACTATATTCACCTTAAACAATAAAGGCCCGTGCAACGCACAAGCCTTTATAATAATATAAATATGTCGGTTTGCTTATAAAAACGCGTAACCTAAGCTTAGGTTAAACAAGCTTACACGTGTTTTGTAGTTCGTAGAGCCATCAAAGTAATTTTGTTTTGTTAAACCGGCTTCATAACGTAAGTCGATAGAGATTCTGCTGATATCGATACCAGCACCGGCTGTTAAGGCAAAGTTAGAGCTCTTATAATCGAACCTTGTTGCTCCGCCAACGGCAGATCCAAAACTGTTATCCTTATTTATAGCAAATGATAATAACGGGCCGGCATAAAACCTGCCACCTAAGCCAAAAGCACCAATTTTGCCGCCTAACAATAAAGGCACATCAATGCTTGTGAATTTTGCAGAGCCAACTTTGGTGTTGCTGTTATTGATATCTACGTTTTTGCTGGTAACATAAAGCTCGGGCTGAAAGTTGAAACCCAGTGCACCAAACCTGGCCCAGATACCGCCAAGGTAACCGGCACGATTATCGGCACTAAATGTACCCGATGAGTTTGACAGGCTTGACAGGTTAACACCGCCTTTAACACCAAACTGTACACTTGGTAATACTTGTGCGTGTGTTGCTGTAGCTACAGCTAAAAATATCCCAAAGGTGAGTAATAATTTTTTCATGGTTTTATTGATTTTAAGGTTTAACGGGTAAATATACATTTTGTTTTAAAACGAAATATCCGGCTACTTTTATGTACGCCGGATATTTTTACTGTGATATATTTATTAGGTATTTTATAGTGCCAGGTGCCCTTGATAGTAATCTAATATTTTGTTGTAGATGTAGCAATCATAACGGGCGTTAATCAGGTTAAGGTTTGCCCTGTCCAGATAGTTCTTAGCCAGTACATAATCAACAGAGGTTAATACACCTGCATTAAAACGGATCTCGGCTATCCTGAACGATTCTGCGTATGCTTTAACCTGCTCTTGCAGGGCTGCATATCTTTCTAAAGCGTTGCTCATGTTTAAGTAAGCCTGTTCAACGTTTTGGCGCAATTGTATTTTAGTGTTTTCCTCAATATACTTATAATTCTGCAAATCAATTTTAGCTAAAGTTACCTTATTGCGATTTTGTAAATAGTTTAGGATAGGCACACGTAAAGTGATGCCAACCTGAGTATTATAGTTGCCTTTAAACTGGTTCCAATAAGGGATAGTTACGTTATTATTATCTAATTGTGCGCTGGAGTACAGCGTATTTAAACTACCGAACAGGGAAATACTCGGAGATAAAGCTCCTTTAGCTGCCGAAACCCCCTTCTCTGCACTTTGGCGCCTCAATGTAGCCGCTTTTACATAAGCCAATTGCGCCAACGCAGTTTGATAGATTTCATCTGACGTGCCGTTTTGTTGTAATATTTCAGCACCAGTTACCTTTTCAAATCTTATCTCGGGCCGGTATGGGATGTTCAATATCTGCAGCAGATTTAATTTTGAAGTTTGCAGGGTTGCTTTTGAATTAACGTAGGTTACCTGGTTATCAGCATAAGTTCCTTTCAAATCGTAATAATCGTTAGGTTGTTTGTTAGCCCCTTGTTTTTCTAAAATATCTAACCTATCCAACTGCTTTTTAGAAACTTCTAACTGGTTTTGTACCTGCGAAAGCGCCTCAGTGTTGTTAAGCACTTGTAAATAAGCCGTGATGGTATTAATGGTTACCAGATCTTTGGCTTGTTGCAGGTCCATTTCGCCAGCCTTGTACGCCAGGGATGTTTGTTTAATTTTGTTAAGGTTTTGCAAGCCGCTAAAAAGGGTTAAACCGGCATTGGCGGTGTAGTTAGCAAATTTTAACGACTGATCAACATAATTACTTGTTGATGGGTCAAGGTTACGGCCGTTGTTAATACCGTGGTCTACCTGGCCATTAATGGTTGGCAACAGGTTTTCTTTAGCCTGGTTCTTATCAACTTTGGCGCTTTGTAGCTGCAGTTCGCTTTTTCTTACATCAAGGTTGCGTTTTACGGCAATATCAATGCATTGCTGCAACGTAAGTACGCTGTCAACCGCCTGGCTGTGTGCCAGTGTCGGTACTAATGTTATTAAGCTAAAAAGTAAAAATTTAAAGTATCGCATTTTGGGTTATAGTTCAAAGTTTTCTGGAAGATTCTACCCTTCCATCCAGCAGGTTAATAATACGCGTACCGTATTCCGCGTTTTTTTCTGAGTGGGTTACCTGGATGATTGTAACGCCATCTTCTTTGTTCAGTTTTCTGAATAGTTCCATGATCTCCTCACCTTGTTTTGAGTTAAGGTTACCGGTAGGCTCATCGGCCAGTAATAATTTGGGTTTGGCAATTAAAGCGCGGGCTATACCTACTAACTGCTGCTGCCCGCCTGATAACTGCGCCGGGAAAAGATCTTTTTTGCCTACGATCTGGAAACGATCAAGCATATCCGCAACCATTGCCTTGCGTTCAGATCCTTTCACATCCTGGTATATCAGCGGTGTTTCAATGTTTTCGTAAACGGTAAGTTCGTCTATTAAATGATACGCCTGGAAAACAAAGCCTATGTATTGCTTATACAGCGCCGCACGTTGTTTCTCTTTTAACTGGTGTACCGGTTGGTCTACAAAGTAATGGAAGCCGTCGGTTGGTTCATCAAGCATGCCTATAATGTTCAGCAAGGTTGATTTGCCCGAACCAGATGGGCCCATGATAGATATAAATTCGCCTTCATCAACATCCAGACTGATGTCGTTTATGACGAAATTCTTGTTTCCGCCTACCTGGTAATACTTTGAAATATGCTGAAGTGATAACATGTTTAATTATTGTGTTAATGAATTACTGAGTTATTTTGTTGCAATTTCTTAAACTGATTTTGGTATTGAAGCATGAATAGTATACCAAAGTTGTAAGTAGTTGATTATTAAATTATTATATTGATTGTTGAACGTTAAAACTGTACGCTTCTGTACAGCGTGCGTTCGGTTATGATACAGTTATTAGATACAAATTTGGATTTAAAGATCTGGGGTTAGGAAGTTACAAACAAAAAAGGTTAGGATAAAAACTTCCTAACCTTTCTGATTATTATTTTCTAATCTCTTATTCTGACCGTAAACTCTTCACAGGGTTTGACAAAGCTGCCTTTACCGATTGATAGCTTACCGTTAAAAATGCTATAAGCGCAGCTGTACCACCTGCAACAACAAATACCCACCATTGTATATCAATACGAAAAGCGAAGTCTTGCAGCCACGTATTCATGGCATACCAGGCAATTGGCGATGATATGATGATAGCTATTAACACCAGTTTTATAAAATCGAACGATATTAAACCAACTATGCTTACTACACCTGCACCTAACACCTTGCGTATCCCTATTTCTTTGATACGTTGGCGGGTTGAGAAAACAGCTAGTCCAAATAAACCAAGGCACGATATAAAGATGGTTACCACGGTAAATGCTGTTAGTATGCCGTCGGTACGCTGGTCAGTTTTGTACATGGCATCAAACTCCTGATCAAGAAAATGATATTCAAAAGGTGAGTTTGGATAAAATTTGTGCCATTTAGCCTGGATAGCAGCAACTGTATTAGCTGTGTTCTTGCCCGATGTTTTGACAAGCAATTTCCCAAACCAATCATATTCGGGGAACATCACAATAGGTGTAATTTTTTCATGCAACGATGCAAAGTTAAAATCCTTAGCTACGGCTTTAATAGTACCCATACGACCATTTAAACCTATTTTTTTACCAATGGCCTGTTCGGGCTTCCATCCCATTGCGGCAATAGCTGTTTCATTTAAAATAAAGCTGTAACGCCTTTTGGCCGAAGCCGTGTCCAGCACCTGTTGTTCGTCGCCGAGGTCAAGATCGGTACCGGCAACTAATTTAATACCTAACGTTTTGGTAAAACTCTTTTCAACCGGGATGGCAGTCACAGATAAGTTGTAATCGGAGCTTTTGCCTTCGGCAACATTAATAGAGTAACCGCCGCCCACATTAACAGGCGAATCATAGCTGGCTGTAGACCCTAAAACACCTGTTTGCTGGCCTATTTCGGCTTTAAACGACTCTATTTGGTTGTAAGGCATCCCACCCATATTAAGTACTAAAACCTGGTCGCGGTTAATACCTGTATTAAGGCTTTGTATGTAGTGTAGCTGATTGCCGGCAATAATGGTGCTGATGATAAAGAAAACTGATACCACAAACTGAAAAACCACCAGCGATTTGCGCAGCATTGCCCCACCCGCCTGTGATGACGCACTGCCCTTAAGTGTAATAATAGGCTTAAACGCTGATAAGTATAATGATGGATATGTACCGGCTAACAGGGTGACTAATACAAATAATGCTGCCAATGCCATTAACAGCCATGATAAATTCCAGGTTTGGAAGCTTAACGCCTCACCTGTAAACGTACTGAATGATGGTAGTAACACGGCCAGCAACGCAACACCTATTGCTATAGAAAACAAAGTGATGATACCGGCTTCAATAATAAACTGACTGAATAGCTGCCCGCGCATGGCACCCATTACCTTGCGTACACCAATTTCTTTTGCCCGTTCAGCAGAGCGGGCTGTAACCAAATTAAGGAAGTTAACGCAAGCCAGTATGAGCAATATTACAGCAACAAGGCCTAAAATATAAACGTATTTAATATTACCGGATGGTTCTAACCCGTAAGTTGCGGTGGTGTACAAATGCACTTTAGTAAGGGGCTCTAAATTAAACCACATCTTATCACCAGACTTTGGCCTGTCTTTAATAATGTAATTGGTCATCTGCTTAGCCACGGCTTCCCTATCGGCGCCGGGTTTTAACAGGATGTATGAATAATCATTTGATGAATCCCAGGCGCGGGTTAATGAGCGTGGCATCATGGCGTAGCTTGCCATCAAATCAAATTTTATTTGAGAGTACTCGGGTACATCTTCAATTACACCGCTAACCATCATGTAGTTCTTTTGGTCAACCTTCAATATTTTCCCCATAGGGTTGTCATCACCAAAATACTTTTTAGCTGTTGATGCCGTAATTACAATTGATGATGAATTTGCTAACGCAGATGCCGGGCTACCCTGTATAAACTTAAATGTGAAGATATTAAAGAATGAAGCATCAGCTGCTAACATTTTTTTCTCTTTAAAAACCTTATCACCAAACTGTACTACAGCAGCCCGCATGCCAGAATAATTTACAATACGTACACCATCCTCAATATCAGACAACTCCTTTTTAAAAACAGGCACGGGTGCGGTTGGGGTTAAAGCAGCGGTTTTGGCCTCGTTATCATCAGCAGATTTGTAGCTGAATGTTAACCTGCTTATCCTGTCGGCATTTACATTAAACCTATCGTACCGTAATTCGTTAATGAGGTAGGTTGTCAGCAGCAGGAAACAGCAGATCCCTACAGCCAGGCCAGCCATACTTATTAATGATGTTGTTTTGTTTTGCAGCAGATTGCGCCACGCTGTTTTTAAATAGTTACGTATCATATTATGGGAATTATAAATGCTAACCTTTAAAGCTTAATGTCTAATTAACTTAATCACTCCGAACGCAAACTCTTCACGGGGTTTGCCAGTGCGGCTTTTAACGCCTGCGAACCAATGGTTATAAGGCCAATAAATATGGCGATAGTTGCGGTATAAGCAAATATTGTCCAGTCGATATCCTTACGGTAGGCAAATGCCTGCAGCCATTTATTCATCAGCCACCATGCAATTGGCGATGCAATAATAACAGAGGCTATGATGAGCTTTAAAAAATCGATTGATAGTAACGATACGATGGTTCTAACACTCGCACCTAATACTTTGCGTACACCAATTTCTTTGGTGCGCTGTTCTGCGCTAAAGGCGGCCAGGCCAAATAAGCCAAGGCATGATATTAAGATAGCTACCACTGTAAAATAACCTACTATACCGGCAAGGCGGGTATCGGCCTGGTAATTTTTCTGGAAATCATCATCCATAAAAGTGTAATCGAATGGATCGTTCGGGTCATATTTTTTCCAACTGGCTTCAATAGTTTTTAACATGGTAGCCATGTTGCCTTGTTTGGTGTGTATCACCATGTAATTATAGCCGCCGGTGTTCAGCAAAAAGCCGTATGGCGTTACCGGCAGGTGCAGGTCTTCGTAATGGAAATCTTTTACCACACCAACAATGGTATATGAAGTGGTATTTCCCTGGTAATTATTCTGTATCTTTTTGTTAATGGCGTTTTGGGCGCTTGCAAAACCATATTCTTTAGCTGCTTTTTCGTTTATAATGATATTAACGTTGGTATCTGCTCCGAACTCCGGCGAGAACAACCTACCGGCAACGGGTTTGATATTTAATGTTTGTAAAAAGTTATTGTCAACATAGTTTAAGCGTGTACGTCTGCCCTCTGCTGTTGTTTGCCCTTCGCGGTATAGCAGGTTATCGCTCGGGTTAAACACACCCGGGTAATAGGCCGATGCACCAATTGAGGCTACCTGGCTATTTTGTTGCAGATCTGCTTTCATGGCCGCGTATGCTGCTTTGGCATTAGCAGTGCGCAAAGGCAATACTATTTGCTGGTCTTTTGCAAAACCCAGGTCGGCGGTGCGCATAAAATTCATTTGCCTTGCTATAACAACAGATGCAACGATAAGCACCACTGAAATAATAAACTGGAAAACAACCAACCCTTTACGCACAGCCACAACCGCTAGCGAATTGGTTAATTTGCCCTTTAGCACCTTTACAGGATTAAATGAAGATAAGTAGAACGCCGGGTAACTGCCCGCCAGTACACCCGTTATAAGCGCCATTAGTAAGAATTCGAAAAACAGCACTATATCCTTATCAACAGAAAGGGTGATATTCTTATCTGCTAACTGGTTAAATAAAGGCAGTAATATTAAGGTGATCACTATAGCAAATACAAATGCTATCAATGTCATCAAAATAGATTCGCCCAGGAACTGCCTGATCAGGGTTGATTTCTCTGCACCTAACACCTTACGCACGCCAACCTCTGATGAGCGTTTTGACGAACGGGCGGTAGACAGGTTCATGAAATTGATGCAGGCAATGATCAGGGTAAAAGCTGCAATGGAGAACAGTACGTATAAATAGGTTTTGCTTGCAGGCGCGGTTACATTACTTTCTACTTCGCTGCTCAGGTGAATATCGCGCAGGGCAAGCAAGGATTGTTCTTTTTGGAACCCCATATTTTTAAGGTCCTTACCGGCATACTTGTCAATAAAAGCAGGCAGCTTGGCCTGTAATGTTGCCGGGTTTGTTCCCGGTTTAAGCAATAGATAGGTATAAAACATGTTATTGCTGGCATAATCGTTACCCTGCCTTTTTATAAAACCTTCCATAGAGCCACCCGCTACCGAAAGAAAGAAATTGGCATTAATATGCGATGGTACTTTACCGTCATCAAATACACCGGTTATGGTATAATCTTGCTCGCCGTTTGTGTTGCTGTTAACATGGATAACTTTGCTTAGTGCAGGCTGGTTACCAAAAAGCTTTTCAGATAACTTTTTTGATATAACGATGGTGCGTGGGTTTGTTAGTGCGTTTGCCACATTTCCCTCGGTAAATTTATAGGTGAATATTTTGAAGAAGGATTGATCGGCCAGGAAGCCGTTTTGCTCAAGCAGTGACTTGCGTTCGCCGTTTGCAGGGTTATACTGTATAATGGTTTTATCATCAATAAAAAGCTTTAGCAGACGGGCGGTCTCTACCACCTCGGGATATTCCTGCTTTAAAGCACCGGCCATTGGCGCCGGCGTATTTGGCATTTTCATGCGCTTGCTGCCACCTTGCACAAAAGCGGTAATTACCTGGTACACGTTGGGAGCATTTTTATGCTGACTATCAAAACTGGTTTCATAATTCAGATAAAGCGCTATCAGCATACAGCACGCCAGCCCTACCGATAAACCAAATATATTGATGAATGAGAAGAACTTGTTCTTCATCATGTTACGCCATCCTATTTTGAAATAATTTTTGATCATGACATTAAATCTTTAATTCCTAAAATGTACAACATTTGTTTTGTAGACGATGAAACCGGAACATACGTTACAGTTTTATTATCATCATTCGCTCCTTAAACTTTTAACTGGGTTGGCTATAGCCGCTTTTATAGCCTGGTAGCTGATAGTTAAAAGCGTTATGGTAATTGCCGCTACAGCCGATATGATAAATACCCCCGGGCCAATTGTTATGCGGTAGGTATATTTATTAAGCCAGTTTTGTAAAAAATACAAAGCTACAGGTGATGCTATAACACAACTGATTATTACCAGTAACACAAAATCTTTTGATAAAAGTAACCAAACCTGTGCTACAGTTGCGCCCAGTACTTTACGTACGCCAATCTCTTTAGTGCGTTGTTCTGCAACGTAAGCTGCCAGGCCAAATAAACCAAGGCACGATATAAATATGGCAAGGCCTGCAAATATACCAGCCAGCTTACCTACCAATAATTCAAGATTGAACTTTTGGTTATAATCGTCATCAACAAAACGATAAGCAAAGGGGCTTGCAGGACTATAGCTACTGAATATTGCACTAACCTTTTCAATCGCCTCGTGGGTATTCATACCCGGCGATAATCGGTAAATAATGTTACCACCACCATCAAAGAAGAAAAGGCTTGGATCTGCCGCCTGGAAAGGAGAATCCATCAGGGCATCTTTTACCACGCCTATAATGTTCATTTTCCGGCCAAATTTAGTAATGGTTTGCCCGACTGGGTGGGTTAGCCTTAAACGCTTAACCCCAGCCTCATTTAATATTACATTTGAACTGTCGGCTTTTGCGTTCCCAATAAAATCATGCCCTTCTTTTAGTTGCATACCAAGGGTTTTGAAATAATCTTCAGATACCGCTATCATCCCCATCTCTACTGTTTCGCCCGGGTTTTTGCCAGGAAAATTATCTACATCGCTATGCCAGTTAATACCCGTTGCGGTGCTTGATGATGTGGTGATAGATGCTACCGCACCGCTTTGCAATAAGGCATGTTTTATAGCTATGGCATTTTTATTAATATCATCATTAGTAGTGCTGGTAACCAGGCGGCTTGTTGTATAACCCGTAGGCCTGTTTTTGGCATGCTGTATTTGCTGATAAATAATCACGGTGCTTATAATCAACACTATTGAACAGCTAAACTGTACAATAACCAAAGCCTTGCGTGATAAAGCTGCCCCCCTTGCTGTTTGTATGGTGCCCTTTAAAACTTGTACCGGGTTAAATGATGAAAGATAAAATGCAGGGCGGCTACCGGCTATAATAGCTGTGCTAAAGGTACACCCCAGTGTAATAAGCCAAAACCAACCGCTTGTATAAGGCAGGACGATACTGGTACCTGCAAGTGTATTAAATGACGGCAACGCCAACAAAACAATCACTACGGCAAACAAAAACGCCACAAAAGTAACCAATACTGATTCTGTTAAGAATTGTAATATCAACTGTTTGCGTTGCGAGCCAATGGCTTTACGGATACCCACCTCGCGGGCGCGTTTTTCTGACCGTGCGGTGGTTAGGTTAATAAAATTGATACAGGCTATCATCAACACCAGGATGCCAATGATGCTGAAAATACGTACATACTCTATAAAACCGCCTGATGCTTTACCGTTTGTGTAGGTATTGTAAAGGTGCCAATCCTGTATTGGCTGCATAATAACATCGGAGTTTTTAGCATTAAGGTTATCCTCATACTTCTCCATGTTTTTAATTTTGGGAGCAAGCTGGCTGTATTTGATACCATCTTTAAGTTTTGCAAAAAGTTCAAAGCCGTTGTTGCCGAAACTTTGCTTGCGTGCTTCTTTTACACCTGGGTCAACAATCTCAAAATAGCTGAAGGGAATAATATAATTTAATACCAGCGATGAATTAGCCGGAAGGTCTTTAATAATACCGGTAACTTTTAAATTGTTCTTATTATCCACCTTTACCATTTGGTTCATGGCGTTTTTGTTACCAAACAACGCTTTAGCGGTTGATGCTGTCAGAACTATTGAATATGGGTCTTTCAGTCCATCGGCATTACCTTCAATAAATGGGAAGCTGAAGATCTTAAAAAAATCAGATCCCGCTTGTTTACCGGTTAACAGCAGTTTAGTATTGCCAACCATTAAACCATGCTCTCGCCCGCCATCGGTTTCGGCAATATATTCTATTTCGGGGTAATTGTTGCGAAGCGCGTCGGCCAGTTTAAGCGATGTGCTGCTAAAGGTAAGCGTATCGCCATTACTATTAAAATTGCGCCTTACCTGGTAAGATTGACCGTAATTTGGCAGATACTTATCGAAAGAGTATTGGTAGTTAACCCACAACCCTATTAATAAAGCTACCGCCATACCAGCTGCAAGCCCCATAATATTTATAGTACTGTAAACCTTGTTGTTGGTAAGGTTGCGCCAGGCAATTTTAAAATTGTTTTTTAACATGGTATTAAAAATTCTAAATGCTTAATCCTAAACTACTACTCACTCCTAAGACTTTTTACCGGGTTGGCTATCGCCGCTTTTATTGCCTGGAAACTGATGGTTCCAAGTGCTACTACCAATGCCAGTATGCCTGATACCGCGAACACCCACCATTGTATATCAATACGGTACGCAAAATCAAGCAGCCATTTGTGCATAAAATACCAGGCTACAGGTGTAGCAATTAAAAAAGAGATCCCTACCAGTTTCATAAAATCAATTGAAAGCATGTTTACAATGCCTGGCGTAGAAGCGCCTAATACCTTGCGGATACCGATCTCGCGGGTACGCTGATAAGTACTATATGATGCCAGGCCTAACAAACCCAGGCATGATATGGCTATGGCCAGTATAGCAAAATTGAAAAATAGCTTGCCGAAACGCTGCTCGGCACGGTATTGCCTGTCAAAAAACTCATCTAAAAAGTAATAGCTAAACGGCCTGTTTGGGATAACCTCTTTCCATTTAGTTTCAATGGCTGCCAGTGTTGCAGGCAGGTTTTTAGCATCAACTTTTATTGATACCAGGTCAAGGGCGCGCATTTCAACACGCATACTTAAAGGTTTTATTTTTTCCTGTAACGAGCGGAAGTGAAAATCTTTCATTACACCTATAATCTTACCCTCGCGGCCCCATTGTTTAAAGCGCCTGCCGATGGCCTCCTGCGGAGAACTGTAACCAAATAGTTTTACCGCCTCTTCGTTTAATATCATGGCCTGCGAGGTATCGGTCAACATAAAATCGCGAGAGAACGGCCTGCCAGCTACTATTTTAATTTTAAACTGGTTCAGGTAGTCAAAGTCAACAAAATACAGGTCGAGGTTGGCTATCTGCAAATCGCCTTTTTTGTTCTCTATCTCTGAATAGGCACCGCTGTTACCACCACCCGGAACGCTTGATGACAGCGCTACAGATTTAACGCCCGGTATTGACCTGACAGATTGCTGGAAAGCGTCTTTACCTGCATCGCTATTAGTATTTATTACCACCATTTGGTCTTTTGAGAAACCAAGGTCGCGGTTACGCATAAAGTCCATCTGGTTATACACGATAATGGTACCAATTATAAGGGCTATAGAGATACTGAATTGTGCTACCACAAGGCTTTTACGTAATAAATTACCCTTTGTACCTGTAGAGAACCTGCCCTTTAAAACCATAACCGGTTTAAAAGATGATAACACCATAGCCGGGTATATACCTGCCAAAAAGCCAATAGCTACAGATATACCAAACAGGATAAGCACATTAAAGATATTTGAAAATATACCCGGGCTTACAATTTTACCAGACAACTGGTTAAACAGCGGCAATAACAATACGGATAATATAATAGTAACCACAAAAGCTATTAAACACAGTATTACCGATTCGCCAATGAATTGGCTTGCCAATTCGCCTTTTAAAGCGCCTACCACTTTACGTATGCCTACTTCTTTAGCTCGCTCTACAGAGCGGGCGGTGGTTAAATTAATAAAGTTTATACAGGCTATTACCAATATAAATACGGCTACAATACTAAAAATATAAACATTGCTGATGCTGCCCACTTCCTGGCCCCCTCTTTTACTGTGCAGGTAAACATCTTTTAGGGGCTCTAAAAATAAAGTGGCAAACATTTGTGATTTACGGCTTTGCTCGCCGTTACGTTTTTCCATAAACGCCGGGAATTTTGCCTGCAGGTTTTTTGCATTTACCCCCGGTTTTAAAAGCAGATAGCTTGTTGCGCCATAATTGCCCCATTGCTCCTCAACACCTTTGTTAAACCTTTGGGTAAGTGTTACCATAGAAATAAGCATGTCTGCCTTTATCTGTGAATTTTCGGGCATATCCTTCATTACGCCTGTAACCAGGGCAGGGATAGCATCACCCGTTAGCAGTACTGTTTGGCCAACCGGGTCGGTATCACCAAAATATTTTTTAGCGGCGGTTTGAGAAAATATGATGCTTGCCTGTGCTGTTAATGCTGTTTGTGGGTTACCTTTTAACAGTTTAAAATCAAATACTTTAAAAAAGGTTGAATCGGCAAAAAGTGTTCTCTCCTCCTGGAATTTAACGTTCCCTTTTCTTACCAAAAAACTGCCACCGCTTACGCGTGTAAAAGCTTCTATCTCCGGGAAGTCAGTCTTTAAGTTTGGTGCGAATGCCCACGAGGTAACATCAGTATTGATGGTTTCTGATGGGGTTTTAATATCGGTAACCACTCGGTAAATACGGTCGGCCTTGGTATGGAACTTATCGTAACTCAACTCAAAAGTTACGTACATAAATATAAAGAAGCAAGCCGTGATGCCTACAGAAAGCCCGGTAATATTAATGAATGAGAATACGCGGTGCCTCCAAAGGTTACGTAAAGCTATTTTAAAGTGATTTTTTAACATGATGGTTTAGTCTATATGTTTTTTTAATAATTAATTATTATTCACTTCTTAAACTTTTAACCGGGTTGGCAATAGCCGCTTTAATAGATTGGAAACTGATGGTTATCAATGCAATAAATATCGATACCATTGCCACAAAAATGAATGTGCCCCAGGTTACATTAATACGGTAAGCAAAGTCCTGCAGCCAGTGGTTCATTACATACCACGCAAGTGGCCATGCAATTAGGTTTGATATTAATACCAGTTTTATAAAATGGCCCGATAATAGCAAGACTATGTTTTGTACCGATGCGCCTAATACCTTGCGCACCCCTATTTCTTTAAAACGCTTCTCGGCCGAGAAGGATGCCAGGCCAAATAAACCTAAACAAGAGATGAAAATGGCTAAACCGGCAAGTATCCCTACTACTTTACTCACCTGATTATCTGCCCGGTAAACCTCTGCAAAATGGTCATCCAAAAACTGGTATTCGAAAGGGTAATCGGGGTTTATTCTTTCCCAGGTAGCTTTTATAAATCCTACAGCTTCTTTTGATTTTCCCTGTTTTATTTTTACTGAAACGGTGCTAAAACCCCATTCGTCCTGGTTTACAATAAACAAATTCTCTACTTTGTAATGCAGCGAGTTGAAGTTGAAGTTTTTGGCAATGCCTGTAATAACGCCAAGCGAATCGTACCCAAAACGCTGGCCTATTAATGAGGCTTGCGTAGCCTTAGGGTGATCTTTCAACAGCTCTTTAGCCATCGACTCATTAATGATATACTCGCGGCCATTTGCTGATTTTTCAGGGGAGAAATTCTTACCCTGCGCCATTTTAATGTTGTAAACGGTTAGGTAATCATCATCAACTATAAGTTGCGTGGCCGCCATATCCCTTTTTGGCTCGTTGTTATATTTAAAGCTAACGCCCGATTGATCTAAATGACTGCCCAATTGGTCTTGCGAAGCAGTAACACCTGCAACAAGGGTATTGCCCAATAATTCCTGTTTAAATAACTGGTATTTTTTTCCGGAGATCCTGTCGAGCGGAATGGTAACTACCTGATCGCGGGTAAAGCCGGGATCTTTCTCCTGCATAAATTTCAGCTGTTTTACTACAAAAACAGTTGCTATCATCAGGAATACTGCGCTGGTAAATTGGCCAACAACCAACACATTACGTAATGTGCCTTTGTTTTTACCTGTATCTACTGAGCCTTTTAAAACTTTTACCGGCTGAAAAGATGACAGGAATAAAGCTGGGTAGATGCCTGATATAATACCCACTGTTACTGTACTTAATAAAATAATAAGCAGGAATGAAGGTTGGCTGAACACCGGCAGCGAGATATCGCGCAAGCTTAGATTATTTACGTAAGGCAGCGCAAGTTCAACCAAAACAATGGCAAGTACTAATGCCAGTAAGGATAGTAAAATGGTTTCGCCCAAAAATTGCATTGCCAATTGCGGCCTGTTTGCCCCAATTGATTTGCGGATCCCTACTTCCTTGGCCCTGTCTGCCGAACGCGCAGTAGATAGGTTCATAAAATTAACGCATGCGATGATCAGCACAATAAATGCTATGATGGCAAACAGATTGGTTGATTTTTGATCGAATTTTTGGAAATTCAAATAATCGAGCCCGATATCGGCAGCGTTGGCGTGTATATCTTTAAGCGGTAAATAAAACAGTTCGTAGTATTTCCAACCGTCGCCATTCATATGTTTTTTCAGGAAACCGGGCATCTTTGCTTCAAAAGTTCTCAAATTTGTGCCCGGAGCCACTTTAAGGTAGGTGTTAAGCCAGTTACCACCCCATCCGTCCATCCATTTTTGGTGAATGCCCGGTAACGAATACAAAGCATCAAACTGTAACTGCGAGTTCTTAGGGCTGTTTGCCATAACTGCAGTTACCGTAAATTTTAGTGTATCGCCACCATAATGGTTTATTACTTTCCCTATTGGGTCTTCATTACCAAAAAGTTTTTCAGCGGTTTCCTGGGTAATGGCTATGCTGTTTGGTTTTTCAATAGCATCTTTTGCATTACCTTTTATCACCTTAAAATTAAAGATGTCTAAGAAAGTAGAGTCAACAGCGAACACTTGTGGCAGGAACACCCTTTTCTCATTATAAGTCATTTGGTACTTACGATCCCATTTTATACGGGTATAGCTTTTTACCTCCGGGAATTCGGCTTTAAGCGCAGGCGCCATCGGGTACATGGATAGCCCCACCTTTTGGGAAGCTGCCATCCCCGGGAATTTCTGCACCTCGTTAAGTCTTAGAATATTATCACCGTGAAAACTGTCAAAGCTTTTCTCGTACGATACAAACAACAGGATAACTATACATGCAGCCATACCTATGGCAAGGCCTACAATGTTTATTACCGATGATACCTTGTTTTTCCAAAGATTACGCCAGGCGATCTTAAAGTAATTTTTTATCATGATGCACGTTTTTTTAAACTGAAAACAGACCTTAAAACATTCTAAAATACCAAACCCCGGGTTTTGAATCCGGGAGCCTGGTTAAGTTCTATTCATAAACAAGTTTATTCACTCCTTAAACTTTTAACCGGGTTAACCAATGCAGCCCTTACGGCTTTGTACCCTACCGTTATCCAGGCTATAATTACTGATGATGCGATAGAAATTACAAATATGCCGGCCCCGGGTGTTATTTTATAAGTAAAATCCTGTAACCATTGATGGGTAAAATACCATGCAACTGGTGCTGCAATAACAAATGAGATGACAATGAGCAGTGTAAATTCTTTCGAGAACAGGTACACAATATTAGCTACAGACGCACCCAATGTTTTACGTATGCCAACCTCTTTAGTGCGCTGTACCGCCATAAACGATACCATGCCATATAAACCAAGGCAGGATATAAAAATTGCCATACCCGCAAATAGCTTATAAAGCTGTGATAGCTGATCTTCCTTTTTATAAAAACTTGCTATTTTTTCATCAAGGAATTTGTATTCGTAAACATTTTCGGGGAATGCCGCTGTCCAAAGTTTCTCAATAGCAGCCAGTGTTGGTTTAACATTGGTTGATTTTAGTTTGATATTAGCTATTTGATATTGGCCGTTCCATGATCCCATAAGCACGGGCGGGATCTGCTCGCGCAACGATGAAACATTAAAATCTTTTACAACGCCAACAATTTTTTGCGTCAGGTTTTTATCGTCCCATATATTAATGGTTTTGCCAATAGCGTCTTTAGGATTAGCTATACCAAGGTTTTTAAGTAATGTTTCATTTACCACATACTCTCTTACTGTATCACTTTTTACGTAAGGCCTGCCGGCAACAAACTTCATGTTATAAATATTGAAGTAATCGGCCTCGGCCCATTTCATATTTACCCTAAAGTCGGTTTCTTTTTCAGCATTATCATACTTGATAGGGCTCCCCCAGTTCATATTGTCAGATGGGCTGGCAAAGCTGTAGCTCAAACCTTTTACCCCGGGCTGCAGCAGTATATCGTTTTTAAGCGCGTTCATTTTCAAACGGCTCAAACTATCGTTAGGTATGGCAACCGTTATAATCGCTTCTTTATCAAAGCCAAGGGCCGAGTTTTTGAAGTGATTTAGCTGGCTTATAATTACTATGGTGCCAATAATCAAAATCTGTGCAATACCAAATTGCAACACAACCAAACTTCTCCTTAAGGTAATACCATTTGAGCGGCCCCGGCTGATTTTGTTTTTTAAAGCGGCAATTGGATTAAAGCCTGATAATACTAATGCAGGATACATGCCTGATAATATGGTAACACAAACCAAAACAGCAAACAGAAATGCTAAAATTACAGGGTTTGTAATAAAAGCTGTAGTAAGTTTAATCTCCAGTAATTTATTTAAAGCCGGCAATCCCAATTCACTTAAACCTATGGCCAGAATAATAGAAAACAAGGTAATAATAAAGGTTTCGCTTAAAAACTGTAGTATAAGCTGCTTACGCTGACTACCCAATACCTTACGGATACCAACTTCTTTAGAGCGGTTAACAGCCTGCGCGGTAGCAAGGTTTACAAAATTTACACAAGCAATAATGAGTAAAAATAAACCAATAAGGCTAAGCGCTTTAATCAGATCTTTGCTAAATACCTGGCCTGTGTAAAGCCCGGCACGGGTATCATAATGCATTTGTGATAAAGGTTGTAAAAACATGGCATCTGTTTTAACCGCATTAGGTTTGTGCTTTTTTATAAAGCCTACCAGGTTTTGGTTAAAGTTTGCCTCACTTATATTATCGGGCAGTAAAACAAAACAAGAGTGCGACCCAAACGTGCTCCCCCAGTCGTCCTGGTTATCTTTGTAATCGGTATGTTTAAGGGTACTGTAAGATACCGCTATATTTATAGGCAGATCTGTATTTTCAGGCGGGTTTTTTAGTATACCGGTAACTTTCAGATCTAATTTATTATCGTATTTAATGGTTTTACCTATTGCATCTTCCCAATTGCCAAAATACTTTTCGGCAATCTTCTGGCTTATTAATATGGTATTGGGTTCAGTTAAAGAATTTTTCTTATCACCGGCAAGCCAACCGAAATCAAACATTTTAAGAAGCTGAGGTTCAGTAAAAAACACATCCGGTTCTTTAAACCGCTTTATTTCCCCACTTGCCGTGGTAACGCTCATTATCTTGTTATCATCATCCAATATTGACCCTATAAGCGGTATCTGCGGATAATCTACCCGCATACCCCTGCTTGTTGGGAATGGTACACCGGCACGATATTTCACTCCCTCCGACGATGTACGCTTAGCTAATACCCGGTAAATATGATCTTTTTTTGTATGGTAGTTATCAAAGCTTGTTTCAAAGTTTATTACCAAAAAAATAAGTAAACAGGCGGCTACACCTACGGCCAGGCCTATAATATTTATGATGGTGTAGCTTTTGTTGCGCACCAAACTACGCCAAGCCGTTTTAAAATAATTTCTGATCATATATGTGAAATTCTAAATGCTGAAAATCGAACTCTAAGCTCTAAAAACTAAATCCTAAACTATCAGACTCAATCTTAAATCACTAATTATTATTCGCTCCGCAAACTTTTAACCGGGTTTACCAAGGCTGCCCTGATGGCTTTGTAACCAACCGTTATCCAGGCTATCACTATTGATGATGCAATAGCCAGCACAAATACACCGGCAGTTAATGGTATACGGTATGCAAAATTTTGCAGCCAGCTACTCATCATGTACCACGATACCGGCATCGCTATTACAAAAGATATGGCTATTAGGATCATAAACTCTTTGGAGAACAGCAACACTATGCTGAATACCGATGCGCCTAATACTTTACGCACGCCTACCTCTTTGGTGCGCTGCACCGCCATGTATGATACCAGCCCGTATAAACCAAGGCATGATATAAAAATGGCTATGAAAGCGAAGATCTTATATACCATGGCCAGTTGGTTTTCCTGGCGGTAGAACTGGGCAATATTCTCATCCAAAAAGAAACCATTATAGGCGTATTCCGGATAAGTGCTTTCCCACATTTTTTTTAAGGTGGCAACTGTAGCGGTAAGGTTTTTGGTTTCTATTTTAAGCGCTATCTGGCTCTCAAATTTTTTGTTGGGCGATATTACGATCGGTTTAACGGCATCTCGTAATGAATTGGTTTTAAAATCTTTTACAACGCCTGTTATAGCAGCCCATGTGCCCCTTCCGCCCAAACGTACGGTTTTGCCTATAGCGTTCTCAGCCTTTTGTATGCCCAGTTTATGAATAAATGTTTCATTAACTACAACCTGCCTTGTGGTATCACTTACATCATAGCCTTTTCCGGCTGCAAACTGTAACCCATAAGTTTTAAAGTAATCAGCATCGCCATATTTTAGGAAGGTGTTAAAGGTTGGGTCTTTTTCAGAATGGTCGAAATAAAAATTTGTTCCCCAGTTGTTCTCTGACGATGGCGCGTCTGATCCAAAACTAACCGACTTAACCTGCGGGTTTTGCAACAGCTGTTGTTTAAACGACTGCATTTTGCTCAGAGTGATGCTATCTGACGAACCCGGTATAACTAATAAGGCGCTTTTGTTAAAACCCAGATCGGCCTCGTTCACAAAATTCATTTGGTTTACGGCTACTATGGTGCCTATGATTAGTAATTGGGCAATGGCAAACTGTGCAATTACCAAAGCCCTGCGCAAGGGTATGCCACCTATTGATGCAGCTGTGATCTTGTTTTTAAGTGCCAGTACCGGTTTAAAGCCGGATACTACCATAGCCGGATAAACGCCCGATAACAGTATTACCACAACCATGGTAACTAACAGGAATAATACCGAACCTATGCTTAGTAAAGCAATATCATCTGGCACGCTGGCTATATTTTTAAGGTAAGGTAAAGCAATTTTGGCCATTGCTATAGCCAAAATTATAGCGCCAAAGACAATTAGTGTAGTTTCGCCTATAACCTGTGCTATCAATTGTTTACGGCTGCTGCCTAACACTTTACGGATACCAACTTCTTTTGAACGGCCTACTGATTGCGCGGTAGAAAGGTTGATGAAGTTGATAGATGCCATAATGATGATCAGGATGGCTATAAAGGTTAAAGTATTTAAAGTAGCACGGCTGGTTATGTGGTCGCCCAAGGTGTTACCTACACGGGTATCAAAGTGCATATCGCCAAGTGGTTGCACCAGGTGTATACGTGATAGTTTCTTTTTATTTAAATCGGTATTTTTATCGGTAAAACCCACCAGTTGTTTAGCAAAATTATCGGCACTTACATTAGCGGGTAATTCCGTAAATACCTGGTGATTACTGCTTAAAGAGTGCCAATCACTAACCATACCATATTCGTTACGGTGTTGTTTAGCGGTGATGTATGACACCAAAACGCGTAATGGGATGTCGCTATTCTCCGGCGAATTCGCTATCACACCTGCCACTTTCAAATCAAGCAGGTTATCCATTTTAAGGGTTTTACCCATTGCGGTTTTCCAGTCGCCAAAGTACTTGGTGGCCGTTTTTTGGTCTATAACCACCATATTTGGTTCGGCAAGTGCTTGTTTGCTGCCTTCCAGCCACTCCGAATCGAAAATATCGAAGAATTGCGGTTCGATAAATAATACACCGATACTTTCAGTGAACTTTTTACTGTCGGTACTGGTAGTAGAATTAGCGCCAGGTACAGTAATCTGGCTGCCATAGCTGGAGTTTATGGCCGCAAATTTATATTGCGGGAAGTCAATACGCAGGGCATCAATTGCAGGTACAGATACCCCGGGGTTGTACGTAGTACCATCTTCTTGATTTTGCTGGCTAACAATGTGATATATGTTTTTAAAACTCTTGTTGAATGTGTTGTAGCTCAGTTCAAACTGTAACACAACAAATATCAGCAGGCATGCTGCGATACCCACACTTAAACCAGATATATTGATAATTGAATAAGCCTTATGACGGAGGATATTCCTCCAGGCAATTTTGAAGTAGTTTTTGAACATAGCTTTGGTATATGTTTTATAAAGGCTAAAACATATACCAAAGTATTAAATTACTAATAATGAACTACTTAAATAGATTAATAAGTGTACGATATGTACGTAAGCGTAACAGTGTGTGTTCGGTTATGATACAGTTGCTCGATAGAGATTAGATAAATTGATATTTCTAATCTCCGGTCGCTAACCAGTAATCTCTAACTTAAAAACCAAAATGCTTAATATAAGTACTAAGGTCCTTATCTCCTCTGCCTGAGAGGCATATCACCACATTATCATCCTTTTGAAAAGTCATCTTCTCCAGATAAGCCAGCGCGTGAGCTGTTTCAATGGCCGGGATAATGCCTTCCATCTGCGAACAAAGCAGACCCGCGTTTAATGATTCATCGTCGGTAATGCTTACGTATTGCGCTCGGTTTACTTTAAACAAATGAGCATGCTGCGGGCCAATACCCGGGTAATCCAACCCTGCAGAAATGGAGTACGGCTCAACAACCTGGCCATCATCGCTTTGCATCAGTATGGTACGGCTCCCGTGCAGTACACCTTCTCTACCTAAAAATGTGGTAGCTGCCGAGTGTCCGCTATTAACACCCTTACCTGCTGCTTCAACAGCTATCAGTTTTACATCCTCGTCATCTAAAAAATGATAGAACATGCCCATGGCGTTGCTGCCGCCGCCAACGCAGGCCATTACATATTGTGGCAATTCGCTACCGGTTTGCTCTAAAAGCTGCTTTTTTGTTTCTTCGGATATGATGGACTGAAACCTTGCCACCATATCAGGATATGGATATGGCCCCACAACCGATCCGATGATGTAATGGGTATCAACCGGGTTGCCTATCCAGTCGCGCAGGGCTTCATTGGTGGCATCCTTAAGGGTTTTACTGCCTGATATTGCCGGTACTACCTTTGCGCCCAGCATCTTCATACGGGCCACGTTTGGCGCCTGGCGCTCCATATCTATCTCGCCCATGTATACAATACATTCAATACCCATTAATGCGCAAACTGTAGCGGTAGCTACGCCATGCTGACCGGCGCCAGTTTCGGCAATAATGCGTTTCTTACCAAGACGCTTTGCTAAAAGTATTTGCCCGATGGCATTATTTATTTTATGAGAGCCGGTGTGGTTCAGGTCTTCGCGTTTAAAAAATATGTTGGCACCATACTTTTCAGAGTAACGTTTTGCATGGTACAATGGAGAAGGCCTGCCCACGTAATCTTTTAAAAGCTGATCAAATTCGGCTTTAAACTCCGGATCAGTTAGTATTTTAATATACTCCTGCCTTAACTCTTCCACATTTGGGTACAGCATTTCCGGTATATATGCACCGCCAAAATTTCCATAATAGCCTTGTTCGTTAACTCCGTACTTCATTGCTGTTAAATGTGTTTATTGTATTAAATGCTTGTGTTAGTTTATCTATATCTTTTAATCCCGGCGATAGTTCAAATCTACTATTCAGGTCTATTCCATAAAACGCCGGGTGTTTTATTTTCTTTACCTCTTTCAAATTATCCAAATTTAACCCGCCTGATAAAAAGAAGGGGACTTTTAATTTATATTTATCCAAAATGCTCCAGTCGAACGTTTGCCCCGAGCCACCATGTACGGGTGTTTTAGTATCGAACAGGAAATAATTTACATTGTTCTTGTAGGCATCGAGTTTGGCAAAATCAAAATCCGCATCTATTCCAAATGCTTTTATTACCTGCACTTCGTGCTTAAACATATCGCAAAAAGCCGGGCTTTCGTTGCCATGCAACTGTATCGCATCAAACTTATATTTGTAGATCAGTTTACTGATGCTGTCGGCATCCTCATCAACAAAAACACCTACTTTGGTGATTCCTGTGCTGATATTAACCAGTTCATCATCATCCATAGCGCCAATAAACCGCGGGGATTTAACGTAACAGATGAAACCCATATAATCGGGCGCTAAAGCTTCAACAGCTTTGATATTCTCCGGATCGCGCAAGCCACAAATCTTAATCTTCATGGTTTAGTTAGCTATCAGGGTTTTAAAGCTGTTTAATGCCCTTTTGGTAGTGAGCGATTCCTCGGCCTCGTAATAACAATCAGCAAAGCTCTTGTCGGGGTGGATGGTTTTAATGGCTATAGCCGCGTTGCTTAATACTACACTGGTTTGGGCAACGGTAGCCTCATCATTCAGTACTTTCATAAATATATCTGCCGAATCGCTTACAGTATGCCCGCCGGTTATCTGGTCTTCATCCAGTTTGTTAAATCCAAGGCTTTCAATGCTGTTTATCTTTTCGCCTTCGGCAGAGAACGTTTTAAAATCGCAGGTAAGCGAAATCTCGTCATAACCGTCAAGCGCGTTAAGGATGGTGTATTTAATACCCGATTTTTGATACAGGTACGCATAAACCCTCGCCAGTTCAAGGTTAAACACACCCACCAGCTGGTTTTGTGGCTTGGCTGGGTTTACCATAGGGCCAAGCATATTAAAAAAGGTTTTAACCCCTAATTCGCGGCGGATGGGTGCAACGGTTTTCATGGCCGGGTGAAACAATGGCGCGTGCAAAAAGCAAATATTAGCTTCATCAATACTGCGTTTTAGCGCATCGGTATTATTGGTAAACACATAACCCAAATGCTCCATTACATTTGATGAACCGCAGCCCGATGACACACCGTAGTTGCCATGCTTGGCTACCTTATATCCTGCCCCGGCTACTACAAATGATGCAAGAGTTGATATATTAAAAGTGTCTTTACCATCGCCGCCGGTACCGCAAAGGTCTATCAGTTCACCACTTTGCAAATCTACAGGCAGGCAAAGTTCCAGCATGGCATCGCGAAAGCCTTCTAACTCGTTTACCGTAATGCTGCGCATACAATACGCAGTCATAAACGCGGCCATTTGCGAATTATTGAACTTACCCAGGGCAATATCCTTCAAAATCTCTTTTGATTGCTCGCGGGTAAAGGTTTTATGTTCAAAAAGGTGGTTAAGTATTTTTTTCATAACAAGGCATAAAAAAAGGGTTACCATGTGGCAACCCTTCTGTATATTTTATAAAAAAACAAAAAATGAGGCTGCCTTACGAATTCTCGTTAAGCCACCACCAATTGTTGTTTAATATTTGCACTTTCATTTTTTGTTAGGCAAATATGGAAATTGTTTTCACTAAAAGCAAGCATTATGATATTTTTACACAGTAACTATCATTATGGCCATACATAAGCAACAAACCAACCCCGAAAAAGACCTTGGCTTTGGGCCACAGCCGGTTATTAAAAACCAGCCGCTTGTTAATAAAGATGGCTCGGTAAATGTAAAGCGCCGCGGCCTCTCCCGCTTTAATACAGCCGATAATTACCATACCTTAATTAAAATGGGTTGGGGTAAGTTTTGGGTGGTGGTGTTAAGCGGTTACCTTATTGCCAACCTAATATTTGCATCAATATACGTATTGATAGGCATGGATAGCCTTGACGGCGCATCGGGCGATACCACCGGCAGTCATTTTTTAGATGCCTTCTTCTTTTCGGCACAAACCATATCTACAGTAGGTTACGGGCATATTAGTCCGCGGGGAGTGGTAGCCAATAGCGTGGCGGCATTTGAATCAATGATAGGCTTGCTGGCCTTTGCATTGGCAACTGGCTTGCTATACGGCCGGTTCTCTAAGCCATCGGCAAAAATTGTTTACAGTGAGAATATTTTGGTTGCACCTTATAAAGAGAATGGCCGTGGGCTGATGTTCAGGCTGGCGAATATTCGCAAGAATGTATTGATAGACCTGGATATAGAGGTCATTTTCTCCTATAACGAATTTGTAGACGGCAAACCCACCCGACGTTTTTTTACTTTGGATCTTGAACGCAAATACGTAAGCCTGCTTACCCTTAACTGGACAATTGTACACCCACTGGATGCCAGCAGCCCGCTTATTGACATGATTTACGAGGACCTGGAAACTTACCAGGTAAGTTTTTCGGTTTTATTAAAAGCATTCGACGATACTTTTTCGCAAACAGTGCATTCCCGTACCTCCTATACCGCGCAGGATATGGTTTGGAATGCAAAATTCATCCCCATGTTTAACAGAGATGAGGATGGCAGGATAGAGTTGGATATGAGTAAGATAAGTGAGTATGATATGGTTGGATAGATATTCAACTTGTAATTTCAAAACGACAGTGAGAAATCTTGTTTATATGAAAGGTAGCGAATAGCATGTTATCTTTAATGAACAAGATTTATCCTCGCTACGCTCGTTCGAAATGACAACTCGTTATTTTAAAAGCGGATTTCTCTCCCTTGCGAAAACCTTAAACACCTGTTTATCTAAAAAAGCCGGTAAAAACTTGCTTAAAAAAACAGTAAGCTTCCCTTGCGAGGTCATAATTAATGTACGCTCGCGGTTTTCTATGCCATCGGCTATAATAATGGCTACCTGTTCGGCGGTCATCATTTTAGCTTCTTCCAGGGTGCTTTCGCCCTGCTGTACGCCATTTTTATCGAGCGCGGTGTTACGAATATTTGATGCAGTGAACCCCGGGCTGGCCACCATTACGTGAACACCCGTTTTCAGGTTTTCTACCCGTAAAGCATCCATAAAACCATTTATAGCAAATTTGGAGGCCGAATAGCCTGACCGGCCAGGTAAACCTTTATAGCCGGCAATAGAGGAGACTGCTACAATACTGCCTTTGGTTTTTATGATCTCGGGCAGCGCATATTTGGTGCAATAAACGGTGCCCCAAAAGTTAACGTCCATCAGGTTTTTCATTACTTTCAGGTCGAGGTTTTTGAAAAGGGCACGCATAGAGATTCCGGCGTTGTTTACCAGTACATCTGCCCTGCCGAAAGTTAATATGGTTTGTTTAATAAGGGCAGCGCAATCTTCTTCAATTGCTACATCGCACTGTACTGCAATAGCTTTTACGTTATGCTGGTTTTGAAGATCCTGAGCTATTTCGCAAAGCGTAACATACTGGCGAGCGGCCAATACTAAATTCGCGCCGCGTTGGGCCAGTTCAGCAGCAAGGGCTTTGCCTATACCGGATGATGCACCGGTGATGATAACTACCTTATCTTTCAATTTCATATTTCGGGGCGAAGATCTGCGGGATACCCGGTATTTTTATTTCGGGCATATGCAGTAAATATTTCGCAGCGAATATAATCATAGCACCATAAAAGTGCCTGATGTAACTCCAGCTTAATTTGGAATTTAACTGGTTCTTAAAATTAAGTATATAAGTTTTTGGGAAGTAATAGTTTTTGTAACCCGCCAGGCGGATGCGGAACGACAGGTCGATATCGTGCCCAAATGTGGCCAGGCGCTCATCTAACGCACCAATTTTGCTTAAAACCGATCTTCGCAACAACATAAACGCACCATTAATTACATCTACCTCGGTAGTAGCAAATTCTTCTTCTTCCACCCAGTTATCATCGTTTTTGTACAGACGCGATTTTGGGAAGTATTTGGCCAGCCCGGTAAGCTTTAATAAAGCACCCCATGCGCGGGTAAAGCCCATTCGCGACTCAGGTAGGAAGTTACCGCGAGGACTAAGCGCACGTACCCCTACACCGCCGGCATCGTTATGGGCATCCATAAATTCCAGTACATGCGCTATTGTTTTTTTGCCGCTAATTGTATCCGCATTGACCAGTAAAACATACTCTCCGCTTGCCTGCTCAATACCCTGGTTGCGGGCTTTAGCCATCCCCACGGTGGTTTTATTCAGGGTCAGTTTAGCCTCTGAGAATTCCTCCTGCAGCATTTTTTGCGACTTATCGGTGGATGCATCATCAATCACAATAAGCTCATAATCAATATCCTTGCACGATCTAATTAAAGTAAGTAGTGTTTGTTTTAAAAACATACACATGTTATGATTGAC
>Ga0247741_1000113_pt1 | contig 57495 bp, 65 predicted proteins | sample UWRJL213509R2_FD_180945 | JGI IMG/M metagenome (GOLD analysis project Ga0247741, IMG submission 180945) | Plant litter microbial communities from Arlington Agricultural Research Station in Wisconsin, United States - UWRJ-L213-509R-2 | ecosystem: Environmental > Terrestrial > Plant litter >... | reverse complement strand
GTACTCGCGGTTCTACACCGCCACACCTGGAGAGCTATACAAAGTGACACAGTACCAGTCTGCTTATGAACCCTATGTCATTATGAAAAAGGATGGTCCCCCCTGGTATGCCGTTGACCTGCCGCAGCTGTAGCTTGGCTGTTCTCACAAATGGTGCTTTAGGTGCGATGAGAGGTTCGTTGGCTATGGAGGGAACAAGGCCGCTTGTCTCTTCGAGATGTACCTCGCAGGTGTATCATACTACGTTCTGGCCGATCATTTTATCATTCATCAGAACCATCTATATGAAGAGACGGCGAGAAAGAACGAGGTAGGAGAAATTTTCTGTTGAGGGACTTCCTTTCACTTGAATTTTTTCAGAGAAAATATAATAGGAAAGTCTATGCCGACTTCAAAGAGGAATCTTGCCTACGGCAAGTCTTTTACTATTGCAAGATTATACTAGAGTTGATTAGATTTTCTAGGTACTTGAGGAAATTTAATGACGCTGGCATACTCGATTCTGGTGTCGCCAAAAACGCTCTCGCGGAATGCAAGAAGATAAGGTCGGTGGTTCGAGCAGCCAAAAAGGTGAGCCTTCATTCTAGACGCACCATCCAGAAAGCTGATATGATCGCTCAAAGTACTTCAATGGAAGATCATGAACTTTACGTGGAGATCCGCTTTGCTTTGTGAATTTTGAAATTCTTTGTGGATATCTTCGTGAACGTGTCCGTACTGTATTGTCTGGTACCACCATGTTGTAATATGGGGTTTCAATCACGTTAGCGCTGCCAATCAACTGTCTGTGTCAATGTGTCAGTGTGGACGATCCTGATCCGACAATCTGCCATCATGAGCGGTTCTACCCATATGTTGGCCACGCCATAGACAGTAAATGTATTCTCGATTCTTCGTGTTGAAAGGATCAGCTGAGGATCTTCGAGGATTTGGTCACGATGAACATAAGGTGAAGGCCGGGTGCTCGAGCCCGGAGTTATATTGGACTACCGGACCGATATCTTTGGCTGCTCGGGACATTGTTGCTCTCTCCTTCACCTCACCACATCGACTCGCAGACCATTCGTAAATTATCAAGATGACCCCGCGAGTGTTGATTTGCAGTGAGTCCCTACTCCTCGAACCTCTGGCCAGAAGTTATATTGTTTCACTAGGTAAGATCGTCTGGGCTCATGAGGACGTCAAACAGCTCTTAGGGGGTATATCAGAAGTGGTTGTACGTGGCATTTTTATATTCATTAAATGGTCAGACATTGAAACTGGCAGTGAAGTACGTCGACTCTCCCGATCGGAAGAGCTTCTTGGCAGCGTTTGGACCTGGAGGAAAGTATGAAGGCACTGTTGGAATATACAGGGAGAATGATTCTGCGGAGAAGATTGGCAAGTTCGACAAGGAGCTTATCGATGGTCTTCCGTCATCGGTAAAATGGATAGCGCACAATGGCGCCGGTTACGATCCAGTCGACGTCCACGCATGTATTGCTCGTGGTCAGTTTAGATACTTTCCTGTGCGCCTATTCTCCTGGTAGTCTTGTCTAATCGAACTTAACAGGGATCTACCTGTCGAACACGCCGGGAGCTGTAGATGACGCCACCGCCACCACTGCCCTATACCTCCTTATTTCGACCTTACGCCAGTATTCCATCGCAGAGCGGTCTCTGCGCGAACTCAAGTGGAAGCCGTCAGGTCTGAACAAGAACACCTACGATGTTACAGGCAAGACCTTGGCTATCCTTGGGCTAGGCGGAATTGGGTTGCGGTTGGCTGTCCTGGCTCATGCGTTCCCAATGCGCATCATTTACCACTCGCGACACAAGAACCTAGACGCTCCCGAGTGGTGCGAATATTTTGAAAACGTGGAGGAGATGCTTGCGCAAACGGATGTGCTAAGTGTGCACGTTCCTCTTCGTGAAGAAACTGTCGGCCTTGTGGGTGAGAAGTGGATCAGGGCCTTGAAGCCCAGAGCCATCATCATCAATACCGCACGAGGCAAAGTCATCGACGAAGATGCGATGATTAAGGCTCTAGAAGACGGACATGTAAGTAATTCTGAGTTTGTTTATGCAAGAACACTAACCCATAGCTATACAGCTTCTTGCCGCGGGTTTGGATGTATTTCCCAACGAGCCCGAGGTCAACCCTCGCCTCCTGGAGTTCCCCAACGTCACGCTCTTGCCGCACATGGGCACGGAGAACCAGGATTCTCAACGCAAGATGGAAGTGCGTGCCTTAACGAACCTGAGGGACTTCTTGACTACCGGCATGGGCAAGGACTTGGTAATCGAGTTCAAGGTGAAGCCGAAATTGTAGCTTGCGCTTTGTAGCGGTGGCTGATCCAGCTAAAATCAAAGAAATAATGAATTTGGATACTGGACCATGTTACACGTCAATGCGAACGTACCTCATGGGCAGTGTGAGACCATTGTAGTTAAATTTCTGTTTAGGCTTTTTGAATCAGTTTTGCACCTCCATCGAATGAACCAATCAAATGCATGCAACATGAGGTGTCCGCGAGGCATGCTGATTTGTGCAGTTCGATCACTATTGGTTTAACGAGGGAACGCTCCTTTGGCGACTACCATGACCACCAATCCACTCTCTAATTCAGACCACGCGCAGAATCATGAAGTTTCTGAAGAGCACAACGACGAGGCTGAAGGGCCCGTGGAGAAGATTTCAGAGATGATTCCGCATCTATTTGACCCTTTAGAACAGATGTAAGTCTCAGTTCACCGCCTCGATCCTCTGAGTGGTAGTTGATAATGGAATAAATAGAATGGAAGCTTGTTCCGTCTTTGCCGAATACTCGGAGTTCTTCATAGGTCTACCATCAGGATATGTATGTTGCTTGCCGTAGGCGGTTGGACGAGCCTTAACATCGAAAAAATTGTAGGAAACGACGAACCAAGAAGTTGACGCTCTTCGCAAGGACATTAAACAGCACGAGGAAGACCAAGCCGAAGTCCTCAATAACATCAGATCTAAGCTAGAAGATGATATCAGGGCACATGTACTCAGGGCGTTGAGGTGAGAGCGGCACTCACCTAACTCGTAGTAGACACGATCAAAGAAGCACACCCAGAGGTAAAGATGTATCAGTAATGATACGGGACGAGGTTCGAAGGGAGGCTGTGAAGCAAGTGCAGGAACAGGTCGACGAGCAAATCGCTGATCATATGCCTGTAAGCCTGAAAGATCAGGCGGAGGAGAGCAAGAGGCAGTTGCAAGACATCAGGATATCACTGGAGAACTCGTGAGTTCAATTCCATTCTTCAAGGACTAAGGTAGATGATTAACATACCTCCTTAGTCAATCGAGGACGAACAATTCATTCATCCAGACAATGAATCTTGATGACCCACTCGCGCCCATATTGACACCTGATGGAAGTAAGAGTCCGCTGTATCCTTCAAACGTGAAATCTCTCTTCCACTACGATCGTGAGTACGCCGAGAGAACTTGCTCGCTCAGATGTTAATGTTCACGGAATACAGTCCCATCGGCGAAAGCATTGAGCAAGGCTTATGGTCTTGCTGATTCCGAAGATTTGCATGCGAACTACCAGCAGTTCTTGAAGCATATAGGTGAGGAAGTCGGATTAAGTCATTTCGGATTTGGAGTATCTGACGCGTGTACAATACGCTGACAGGCACGAGCGTTGAGATTGTCAGTCCTACGGGTGGCTGAGAACACTTGTTTTGGATCGAGAGAAAGAGGTTATGATTCGCTCACCTATTGTACCCGCGTACATCTTAGAAGCGTACCTTCTAGATACGAGCCTTGGTTCTCCCGTCTCTTGTCAATTTCCATTCTTGTACCAAACGGCAAACGCCATAACCCATAGGCCCAGAATCGAGGCACAAGGACAATTTTCGACAGTTGCAAACTTTCTGATGCGGATCAAGGGCTGAGAGAAGAGCAGGTCGTGCCATAAATACGGCCAGAGCAGAGCGCTGAGATGGAAGTTTATTTGTGATCGTAGTGTAAGCCCTCAAAGGTGGCATCACGCCTCTTGTTAGTCGTGCAAAGATGTCTTCTCGCTCGCAAACAACGATTTCGAGTGCCAACAGCAAGATCTCTCCGACCAGAGGCTCGCCCATTCGGCCGAGCACAGATAAACTCGCAGAACTAGCGTCATCACCAAACACTTTTGCATCTGGTATCGGGGAGGTCTTGCAGTCTCTTGCAGCAGTAGCCAATGCACCCAACACGCGACCGATCATGGTGGAATCCGGAAATCGAACGATGGCTGTAGGGAGGGCGAGAATGTCGGCAATGAATGGGAGGGTACGCAACTGTCTCCTTGATGTTTTTCCGGTCTTGACATGCAGGCTCGTTTCCTGCCCTTAGAACGCGTTCCTGTACTTGAAGAGCAAGTTCGGACTGCTCAACTCCTCTGCTGCATTCTTCCTGGAAGCAACTTTTGAAGGCGCCGATGAACAATATGTGGAAATTGACCTCGATTCATGGGAGGAACTGGTAGCATACATGCAGCATCTGCGAATTATGAGTTAGACAGACACCGTTTGCCACGTCTACACTACGCACCATCTAATGAATAGTAGAGTCTTGGGCCTGGTCCAGACATGTTGACTTGTATGAGAACTGCGGTGGTTGTAAGACGTTAAGAGGTCGCAGCTACCGATCGCGGGGTGGAGGGTTGCACGTGGTGAGTATCGTAAACCGAACAGATGAATTGCTGGGCTGCACTCTCGTTCAATACGACGTCCACATCGTCTCCGACGTTCCCCTCGCCTCTCATCCTTTGTCCGCCATAATAGCTATTGTTGAATGGCAGTAAGTGTCGAGTATTGTTCTTTGAACACCGCTCATCATCTTCATCATCACTTTTTCGTAACAGAACGAGCCCTCTCCGGCGGCACAGGTTCACAGGGCTTATCAACGACTCTCACACTCGGAACTCGTCCTCTTTCTCAAAGTTCGTAATCTGCCCACATGCGGGTCCGATGCAGAGCTTGCAGCACGGCTCGCAAACCATGACTTCCACACGTATCACTTTCCAAGCACCACTCTCGACAGAACTGCGACGTCGTCTCCTACGTTGAGCTCAAAGCGACATAACACATCACCAGATCTCCCTGTGGAGATTCTGGCGGATATCATGGAACATGTGGGGGACTGGGAATTGGCAAAGGCTGTTGGAGTTCGGACATCTCTTCTTCAACCGTCGGAATGGGTACGAGCAACAGAGACGGATTGTGCGGTGCTCAGTGGCCAGATATCGATCATCCGGAAGGCCAACCCCTGCGCTGAACATCCCCTAACGAAAATCGGCGCCATCCTAGCGATTCGATTCGGCTATGTCAATGTCCTGGAGTACTTCCTCCACCATCATCACAAAATGTTCCTCACGACGTTCGAGGATGACCTCATACCAATCAAAGCTTCACGGCATGGGAGATTGAACATCCTCAACTGGTGGAAACATGGATTTGAGCAGCATCCAGATCGTGTTCCGCCACCGAATCGGAATTCAATTGCGGAAGCCGTTGACCGTGCCTCGAGGAATGGTCATGTTGAGTCCCTTGATTGGTGGCTGAATTGGGGGCACCCATTCGATTACACCGAAGCAGCATTGGAATACGCCAGTTCCAAAAACCAGATCACTGTCCTTGACTGGTGGAAGTATCAGCACAAAACCCATGGGCTTCCGCTGAAGATTGGACGAGCGATGGACATGGCGAGTACAGCAGGACATGTGGAGGTGCTGGAATGGTGGGCAAGGTCACAGCTTGAGCCTAAATACGACCGCCATGCGCTCCAGCATGCGAGCTGTCATGGCAAGGTGGAAGTTCTGCAATGGTGGTTAGACAGCGGTCTACCCATGCACTATGACCAAGAAGCTTTGACTGGCGCCACGAGGCATAATAGGCCAGAAGTCCTCGAATGGTGGGACAAGTCGGGTCTGATCATCCAATATCGGATGTGTGATATCGAGGAGGCGCTAGAGGAGTCTATCATCCCAGGCGATGATGCGAGGAATTGGTGGAAGGCAAAGGGGGTGGACTTCAACGCAAACGACAAGGAGTGGATGAAACTTCAGAGTCTTAATTAAACAACGGTCGTCCCCATTTACCCATTTCCTATTGACTTGACTTTGCTACTTGGATTTAGGTTTAATCTGTCACTTCCCGTGCTGTTTCGTGTACACGACTACGTCTTACCTGCTTTACCCACCACATTGTACTCCTTCTACGCAATTCACATTCACAAACGCTTTAGCACTATCACATCAAATCAAACTTCTAGACGTCTCTCATCGCAACAAGTTGTTGACGATAATGGTATCATCCGATGTGAATTGGTGGGTATTTGGTCTGCATTACCTGGATAGTTTAAACTAAGTGTAAAGGTACAAACATAAACCCCCCGCCTATAGCTCCAGTTGTCGATTAACGGACCAAATATCGACCTCGTACCGAAGGTAGGCCATCTCGTAGCCAAGATCAGGGACTACACCTGACACCGGAATATCCACATTGAGGTTGAAGAGTTTGCCGTGAGCCAAGGGGTCTAGGCTGGCCGCCCATACTTTGAAGATGATCGACTTTTCTTGATGTCGTAGAGCAGATGGTAATGTATAAGCGAGGATGGGCATCGTTGGCGTGCCTGGGGCCGTCACGAGCGAAAATGCAAAATGCGTAAGATTGGGCATGAATTCGAAGGGTATCCGTTGGATCCAGTTGGGTACCTGTGTATCGGAAGGAGGTCCAAGAGTGTCATGAGAAGGAACGCAGATGGTAAGGTGTGATAATTGTCGAAGAAAAGCGAGACCGTTGGTCGTTGAGGTCAGGGGATTCCACCGTGGATAATGCCCGGCGAACGTGAGCCGTTTACACTTCCACTGTGATGGACTGTGTCCATATGCTCCTCCCAGTGTCTCGTAGAGGAGATGAAGAGACTGAGAGTTGAAGCCAACTGTCTCGGCTCTGCTGAAGACCTCGCAGAGAAGGCTATAGTTCTGGAAGTGGTTTTCTGGTTGTTGGACGATGGGGTCTAGAAATCTCGAACTCCATATACGGCAGACTAAACTGGGGTAATTCAGACTGAGCCGCGAACGAAGATGTATCAATCGCTTCTGTTGTCGAAGAGATTGGTTGAAAAGGTTTACTGATTCTTGCGTGTTAAGAATGACGGTATGAAGTAGGTGTGGCATGACTACTTGGCGAATATTGTGCGATACTAGCGCTAAGGCGCGTGCTGTTTCATATGTTTGATGTCTGGATTGGCATTGATGAACTTGAGGGGACGCTGCTAGTCGAAGAATTTCGAGAGCCAGCTCAAGAGGAAGATCCGAAAGTGGGAAAGCCATTATTGGTGACGAAAGCGAACGTGGTTGGGTATGTAGGCACCAGATAGCACTAGGGCCACTTTATAAGTATAGATCAGCCAAAAGTGACGAAAATGACTGTGCCACACCTCGACAACGACAATAATTGGGTTGTTGTCGCGAATCATGACATGCCTTATAGACAAGACAATGTCCTAGGCCTATGGGAAGAAACTGGAGATGGCAGATGAAAGATGGCCCGGAGACAACACGCCAGTGGTTCTCATGGTATTAAAAGGGAATAAGCCATGCTCCCGTCCGCAACAGGAACAGCCACTGAAAGGTTCACTGCCACGCGTCAGCAGGAAGTTTGACCGTTACGGTAGAGAAAATCCAGTTGTTGTATTTATTTGACAGGTAGGGCTTATGACCATGATTTCTGTCGAGAATCTCCATTCCGACTGCTTCTAGTTCTCACTAGGACCGAAACCCCGGGTTGACGATTATCCTTGGGATGCGTGGGCTGGTGCGTTCATATCTAGATGAACTTGAGGCCGCTGTTGAGCGTCCGCAGTGTGAATAACATATAAGTAAGTGGAGACAAAAGACAAGTTGACTCGTCGAAGATATTACCCGAGAATTGCCCATGGAGATCGTGAGAACGCACGCTTGTGAATTCGGTCCTGCAAGTAGTTTATCGAGTTTTGAAGTCCACCAAGAGACTAGAGCCTAAGAGATATCGCGTTCTAGTGGATGTAAAGCGAGGTCGTCGGGGCTCGGCGTCAATGCGTGTTGTAGCCTATTTGGTGTTGTCCGAGAGTGACGGATATCTGCGAGTGCGCTGATCCAACTTTACTTACGCTCACTCTCCGACATCGTATATTTAGGAGTCACATTCACTTCTGCCGTTGCCACGGCTGGGAGAAGTCTTACCAATGCCTCACTATTGCTCACAAACCACTGGTGCCGCCTGGACACGCAATTCGGTTGAAAGACAGAATTACGATATATACATCGCCTTCAACGGCTGATCGGACGAGCAAATCGCTGTAGAGCTCTCTTTAAGAAGCCCAGGTTAAAAAGTTCCTCAGCTCACACCTCATTCAAGCAAAGATGTCGGACACCACCAAGAATCAAGCAAAGAAAGTCCCATACGGTATGTCAGAGGATTTTGTCGTTGGCTCTGCATTCTGATCGATACCTAGTTCGTTTGGGTAATTCTGGTCTGAAGGTCTCAAAAATCATTCTGGGAACGATGCAGTATGGCGACAAAGGATGGCAAGAATGGGTTCTGGGTGAGGAAGAGGCCACTGAGCATATCAAGGCCGCGTAAGCAGATCGAACTTAAGCCAGCTTTCATATTGACGTCCTATCGCAGATACGATGCAGGAATCCAGACATTTGACACTGCAAATGTGAGCAGCAGGCGGACTGTTGTGCATTCACTTCTCGAACATAACTTATCGCTAGGTATACTCCAACGGACTCTCCGAGATTATACTCGGCAAGGCGATCAAAAAGCTCCAGTTACCTCGGGATGAGATCGTTGTGATGACAAAGGTGGCGTTTTTCAGTTCTACTAATTTCACTATCTTTTAACGCGCATATGCCTAGCTTTGGGCGACTGTAGCACGAGAATACGGGACCAACTTTATCAGAGACAAGGTGCAAGCTGATGAAGTCGGATATGTCAATCAACATGGTTTGAGTCGCAAGGTTTGTGTTCACTGCATGATAAAATTTGTTGCCTCCTCATTACAGCCGGATAGCATATCTTCGAGTCCATAAAACACAGCCTGGAGCGTCTCCAGCTCGACTATGTGGATTTGTTACAATGTTCGTTGGTCTCGTATACCTCATTCTCGTTCTACACCTGACATTGGCGACACAGGCCACAGGTTTGATCCGGAAACACCTATCGAGGAGACTGTGGGTGTTTCTATTGCATTGTAAGAGAACTTTTTTTTTTGACTCGGCTCTAGATGCAAGCCTTGCATGACGTCGTCAAAGCTGGTTATGTTCGATACATTGGCATGAGCTCCTGCCATGCCTGGCAGTGTACGTGATCTGACCATATTTCCGGGATTGAGTACTCAAGACAATTCTTTCGGCTCTTTGCCAGTCCACGCGATGCAGAGTTTGTCATATTTACCCATCCATCGAGGTGGATTTTTACTGAGTCTACCGTCTTCATAGATTACGCGATCAACAATAAGCTCACCCCGTTCATCTCTATGCAGAATCATTACAGTCTCGTCTACCGTGAGGAGGAGAGGGAGATGATGCCCACTTTGAAGGTACGCGCATGTATTTTATATACATAGTCTCAACACTAATTTATGTTTCAGTACTTCGGCGTTGGGTCGATTCCTTGGTCCCCACTTGCCCGAGGCTTACTTACTCGTCCCCTGGACGAGCAAAGTCTCAGGGGTGACACTGATTGGTACGATTAGTTACCTACCGTATGTACAGATCTTACCCTATTTTCTTATAGGTTTCTTAAGAGTTATAAGTCTGGAGGTGGTACACCTGATATAATTGGACGGTGCGTACTATCTCGTGGATTATCCAAGTTGTCTCTAAGCCGCGCAATAGAGTCGAGGAGATAGCAAAAAAGCGCGGTATTAGCATGGCACAAGTCAGTATTGCTTGGATTCTCTCGAAAGAAGGTGAGATACACATCGTACTGGGATAAGCTGCATACTAATGCTTCATAGGCGTGGCTGCACCGATTGTTGGCACGACCAGTCTCAAAAACCTTGAGGATATCATTGGTATGTACTCCCTCTATAAACGGTGATCGCGAAGCTAACCCTGTGCTTGTAGGCGGCGTTGACGTCAAACTCACAGAGGAAGAGATTAAGTATCTTGAAGAGCCATACAAACCGCAGAACGTTCTCGGACATTAGTGAACAGGAGAATACCATGTATAGCCCGCTTCCACGCTTTGCCCATATATTCGCGCCAATGAAATACATCTAGACATCGCCTTACATCCGTCGGAATCCAATTCCCTAACTAAACGCTGATGACACTATTTTGGAAATGTTGTTCAACCAGCTCAAATAGTCCAAGTTTTCCAGACACAGCTTGAGTGTACTGATAAAGGATACGGGTTTCATTATTACAGACAAGTCTGAAAACACAATGTACAGTGTCGCAAATCTGCAGTCATAGTAACTTTCGAGAGGTAAAACCAGCAAATTGTACGACCACAACTTGTACCCCTCTTGCGCCACGTCTAGGCAATGCTATGTGGAAGTTCTTCACCGAAATTTGTCAACGACAACCAGCGGTCTAATCATCCATTCTCGCTTCCGAGGTTCGAGCTTCTATAAACCACGGGAGCAAGTCACGTATTTCGCCGTTGTCGCCCACTAATAGTAATCGGCCCATAATCGTTATGTCATAGCCCTTCTCAACGAGATCCTGAAAACGAAGAACGGTTTCTTTGTCAACCCATGAAGTTTCATCCATTGGATCAATGTTGAGCAGGGGATGAATTGTCAGGGTCTTCAGGGGACGAGACAGGAACAGGTCGGCCAGACCAGACCAAATTTTTGGTACATCCCATACTGCAAGCCTGTGCAAGTTGGGGAGGAAGATAGAACCACTTTCTTTATTTGTAGGCCTGTTGAGACAGCGTAAACAGCCGTCAAGGTATCCATGGTATTCCAGGCTCTCTAACGCCTGTAAGCCAGATACTGGCGCCATTTCTGAAAAGTGATCATGATCATGATCCATAATACGAAGTTCCGTCACGCTACAGCCTGAACGCTGGAGGAAGGCTGAGACATTTCCAGAAGGATTGTAATGGGAATCGTAGGATAGATTCACAAGTGAGGGGAGGATAAGGAAATCTAAGAGCTGTTGTGAAGGTTGTTCTTGATCTAGCTCAAATATGTCAAAACGTGCTGGCGTGCTATGAGCTGTTGATGCAGGGGCAGGTAGGATATTGTCTTGCCCTGGTAAAATCCCTTCGATTTCAAAATTAGTCAAGCGGTGCGCCCATTGGAGAAGGACAAGGCATTCGTTGACATAGAAGCCTTTGATTTGACACTCGTTAAATTGGACCAGCCGATATTAATCAATCTGAGAAGCATGGTGCTTGATACCAGCTCACTTGGCATGGGTAGAGCATTGGTGAGCGAGAACCCAAGAGGAAAGCGCTGATGGGAGTAAGGGTCACCAACTATCAAACATTCGAGAATGGAGGTTGGTTCGCCATTTCCGACGATATATGAGTATACCACGTCAGGTACAACGGCAACGAATGTTCTCCAGCGACTTGAACATCCATTAACAATGTCAATTAGTGGCTTCCATAAACCAATGTTTTCTTCTGTGAGCTCTTCTGATGTCGCACTTGCAGTGCACCAACAGCAACGTCCAGTGGGGTCTGAGCGGATCGGCTAAGCCATTCCAAAGTCAGGTCCAGCCGATTTTGTGTACCCCACCGGTGGAGTCTAATCGGAAATGTGGACCATAGGTTGGGTGTTGACCATGCAATACGACGCCAGGATTGGCAGATGGAACTCAGGACGATGTTGAACGGTTGGGTGTTTGATTTTTTCGAATGATCCCAAAAAGTGAGATACAGACAGGATCTGGGTCAAAAATTTGTCGAGGTAGGCAGAAAGCGAAGATTTGAGAAGCGAGTTCGAGAGGAAGGCGTTGGATAAATGGGTCGTGGCTCTCATTAATCCTTTGCAAGATGTTTCGCCGTTGCTCAGCCAAACCCTCCAGGATCGCGTGGTATCCTCTGTCAAAATACTCTAGCTCCTGACAGAGTGCACAAGGTCCTCCCTCCATCAACTCGCATGGCCCGGGCCCGGGTTTGGGAGGGGTCGCATAAGAGTTTGGTCGACCGCCACAAGTTGAGCAGGACTGACTTGGAGTCAACATAAGACTAGGAGTACTTGGTTGAACTACATCCAAAAAATAAGCATATTACCCGTGGTGGAAGGAAGAATCTTGAAGTGACGGGCGTACCTGCGACCTTTGACTTGGAGGAGTATTGCAACCTATATACTGTACTAAAACAATCAATTCGTTAGTCACGCGTCACAGCCTGCCCAAAATTAACGAAATGTCACGGAGGTCACGCGTCCTCCAGTGGCCAAACGAAATTCAAAAATAATCGAATTTTCGGCGATTTTTGGTGAATTTTTCCCCCAAGTATATTTAGTAACATTAACGAATATTTTTTAGGGGGTGTCACACGTCCTGGCCCAGTTAACGAAACCAAAATTTCGTTAGGCATGGTCACCGTCACACCCCCTAACGAATTGATTGTTTCAGTACAGTAGCCTCTCTGGAACCCTGAAATCTGGATGGAGGGTCCCATGATCCGGCCCGGTGTTGCTACTCGCGGCAGACTCCGAGTAGGTCAACCGCAAGACCTTTTGTTTACTACAAACGAATTCCTCTCATTATGAACTTTTTTACCGACGCGTGCAGAGCAATCTGGAGTCTGTGAGACTTTATTTTCACCCATATCAAGACATTTTTGACGCTCACAGCAGCACTGGCCATGTCGAAGCAGACTCACCTCAACCCCTCTCAGAAGAGCTGACCATGAGGTTCCAGGAGGTCTTTTTCCCTCCTTCTCCTTGCTTCCTCCTAGCTTAATACATAACAAACCAAATTTTAAGGGAATTTATAACTCTCCTAGATCAAGGGTGGAGCCCAATGGTCCCAACGCATTCGACAATCTCCCCGACGAGGTTATAGAGCTCATTTTCATTTCCGTTCTTGCGAACGACCTCAAGAAGATGAACCACAGGAATTGTGTCCTAACCAAGCTCTGTTTGATTTGCCGGCGATGGAGGTCAATCGCTGTCGCGAGTGCGACTCTATGGTCGGCCATCTCGGTCCAAGGACGACAAATGCAATCTCTTGCCATTATAAGAAAGTGGCTTGAACGATCGAAGGACTGTCCTTTGGAGTTTGAAATATTTCTTGATCCTGAAGACCATTTCATGATTCGTCTATTAAAAGAGGACTTGGAGTCTGTCATCTCCGTGTTCCTTCAGCAGTCTCGACGATGGAAAGGCATAGTTCTGGATCTCCCTCATCTTCCGCCTATCGACTGTGTCCTTTTCAAAGACATTCAGGCGCCTCAACTCACAAGTCTCACGATTTCGAATACCCCATCATACGGAGATGACAGTTCCTGGAACCCCCCTCATTATCTCTCTCCTATCATCGCAACAGCGTTTTCTATCGAACGGGTGACATGGAAGTTGCTCGAAATTGATAGTTCCACCTTGGTCAACAACCTAATTGGCACGCACATAACCGATCTTCACCTGGAAGGGCGGCTCTCTATACAACATTGTATATCTCTTCTTTTACGTTCGCCCCTTCTGCGTAATTGTCATCTAGATGGCGTCACAATAGGACCGTTCTCGGTCGACATCAACTCTGTAACCCCTTTCACGCTACCCCACCTCCACAGCCTATTCATTATTGGCGACCAAGACCTCCTCTCTATACTCGCCCATATAACAGCCCCTCTCCTCGGTTCTCTCAGCATTGGCGCTCATACTTATCGCGACTCACCCGTCCCATCCGAGCTGTTCAAGTTCCTTGCCCGATCCAGCCCACCCCTTCAACACCTTACGCTCGACGGTCGTCAAATACAAAGGGAACGCATAATCCAGTGTCTGCATTTATCTCCTCATCTCCAGACCCTCGAGATATTCCAAAAGAAGGTCCATCCTAATTACATGGCTTTAACAGACGAGCTCATGACGGCGCTTGGGACTGGATGCAGCGAGAACGGTGTTTTCATCTGTCCAGAACTCACCAAAATTAGGTTTATGGGCAATGTGGTTACTTCGGATGGAGTCTTTTCCCAGATGGTAGGGGAACGGAGGGGTGGCCGGGCATTGGCGAATGGAGTCGCATCGTTGGTGTACGTCCAAGTAGAATTCGGGGCCAACTCTACCGGGCATAGTGCAGATGTTGAGCGGTTGGTCAACATGCGACCCGAAGGTCTAGTAGCGAGAGTCTATGTCGGAAGCGGAGACACTGAGTCAGACTAGAGGTAATGCGTAGACTATCACTAATCACTGAAAAACCTTTGGAGTGGGACTAGTGACTCGGAATAGAAGTCCTGAGGTGATATGTCTCTCTGTAAACTTCACTCAAGGAGTATTGTTAGGCGATTGCAGGCTGAAAACCCCTCATGAGGCGAAAGGCTGGAGAACCTTTGGCGTCCTATATTGGACTTGAATAAAGAAGTCTTTAAACTCGATAAATAGCTCTTATAGTCACAAGTTTTGTGGCCCTGTGGACGACTCCTAGCCCCCAATTCACGTATTCGCCGATTCACAATTTACGAAGGATTAATCCCCAAGAAACCTGATCACTTTCGACCAAGCTTGTATGTGATAGTATTAAATTGCAATATCTCTTTTTTGGGTGGTGAATACCAGCGAATTTCACGACACCACCCTCCCCCCTCGTTTAGCTAATATGTGAATGGATAGAGTGAGAGAGCATGCTGGTTGGTCTGATTAGCTGTTCGCGTCTACGACGTTCGATCTTCTACAAACCACTGGAGCAAATCGCGTTCTTCTTTTTCGCCACGTATTCGCCCTATGATCCTGATGTCGTGTCCCTTCTGAACAAGATCTTGGAAACGAAGGGCGGTTTCTTTATCAACCCATGAAGTTTTCTTTTTTGGATTGATGGGAAGTATTTGGAAATGAATGGACAAGGCCTTCGGGGAACGGGATAGGAATAGGTTGGCAAGAGCAGACCAAGCCTTTTCGACCTTCTGGACATCCCTGATTTCAATCCTGTGCAGATTGGGGAGGAAGATTGAACCGTCTTGTTCATCGGGAGATTTGTTAAGAAAGCGTAAAAAGCTCTCGTGGAAACCGTGGAATACCAAATTCTCCAATGTCTGCAAGTCATATGCCAACGCCAATTCTGAAAGGTGGTCTGGATCATCGATGGCCTCAATATGGAGAGTTGTCAGTCTACAGCCGGAGCGCTGGAGGAAGGCCGAGACATTGTCAATTGAGTTGAGGTCGGAAGCGTAAGATATATCCACGAGTGAAGGGAGCGTAAGAAAATCCAGGAGTTGGTGGGCCATTTGCATTTCAGCAAGTTCCAAAATATCGAAACACTGTAGGGTGTGATGAATTATGGGCGAAGGAGCAGGTAGGGATTCGTCTCGCCCTGTTAGGGGCCAACTTATCTGAAAGGTTGTCAAGCGGGGCGTCCATTGGAGAAGGACTAGAATTTCGTCTAAAAAGATGCCCTTGATTCTGACGGTGGTTAGATTGGACCAGCCGATGTCAATCAATCTGAGAGGCACGGTATTTGATACCAGTTTACTTGGCATCGGTAGAGCATTGGTGAGTGAAAATCCAGTGGAGACGCGCCGATTTGGGTAAGGTGGGCCAACTTGTAAGCATTCGAGGATGGAGGTTGCTTCGCCATTTCCGACAATATATGAATGCATCAACTCAGGTGCGTCCACAACCAATGTCCTCCAGCGACTTGAGCACCCATTCACGATATCGATCAAAGGCTTCCACAGATCAATGTTTGCCTCCGTCACCCCTTCTGATACGGTGGTTCTTGACCCGTACCAAACAGCGACATCCAGTGGGGTCTGGGCGGATCGGCTAAGCCATTCCAAGGTCAGATCCACTTGGGTTTGTTCCAAGTTGTGGAGCCTGATCGGTAGAATCGACCATAGGTCGGGTGTTGACCACGCAATACGACGCCAGGATCGACAAATGGATCCTAGGACGATGTTGAACGGTTTAATGTTTAACCCTTTCGAATGATCCCACAAAAGTGAGATATCGATTGATTTTTGGTCGAAAATTTGTCGAGGTAGGCAAAAAGCGAGGACTCGAGAAGCGAGTTCGAGAGGAAGGCGTTGGATAAATGGGTCGTGGCGCTCATTGATCTTTTGCAAGATGTTTCGACGTTGTTCAGCGAGACTCTCGAGGATCGCTTGATATCCTCTATCAAAGTCCTCCAGATCCAGACAGAGTGCGCAAGGCCCTCCTTGCATCAACTTGCATGGCTCAGGCCTCGGAAGTTTGGGCCCATCGCCGCACGTTGAGCCGGACTGGCTGGAACTCGGAGTCGTCAACATCAGACTGGTACGTTTCCTTGTTAGAAGTGCATCCAGAAAATAAGCACAATACTAATGTATGCGTACCTTGAACTTTACTAGAGCAGTATTGCAACCTGAAGGTAAGTAGTAGTATTCAAAATTGCAAGTTGATTCCAGGTTGCAAAGCTCGTATGATCCGGCCCGGCGTCATGGTAGTTCACATTTGATTCCCTATCCTAGTAGTACGGACGCCGAGGTTTGTCTGTGAAATATGAGATCGAAAGGAGTCCACCTGCAGGAACTCACATTCATGTGGAGACGTGGTTGGCGAAAACTTGAGCTTTGCATATGCTTAATCGTTAGCGCCAATATTTTGATGTGTGAAAAGGAGCGCTTTACGTGGCTTCAGGAAAGATGTGCAAGTCGAGCGCGCGCTCACAATTGCAAGTGTCAACATCGTTATTGACTGGATAATTCCATATACGGGATGGGTGACCCCTAGCAACCAAGTATCCTCCCAAATACATAGTAAAAGACGAGATCTCGATTGACGCCCGCACACAATGACGGAGCCATAAACGCCGTAGCTTAGAATAGCTTTGCCGTAAGACTTGATGTTCCCCGCGTCACGATGAATGGGAAGAAGGCGGTCATTGACCAAAGATATACAAGTTAAAAAAAAGTAAAATATCAACTATTTAGACAACAAGGGCGAAGTGAATATGTAGCAGACAAACATGTAGCAGACAAACTCGGAGAGAGAATCACACATGAAACGTACATCAATGTCACGTTTGGTGTACCTTGCAGGTGCAATCCGTTCGATTGAATCATTCGATTTCGTGAAGATGTCTTGTTGGCGAAGTTCAGTCGCTCGATCCGCTGAGAAATATGGCCTCACTCACTGTCCGAGAACTTTGTTCATCCTGAACATATCAATCTTGTCACAACCAAAAACTGCTCGTAGACTAGGATCGCAGAGTATTTCTCGTTTGTTTCCCGGATTTTGTAGCTCGTTGCCTTTGATATATACCCAAAGCGCTTTAACAACCTGCGGCCTCGAGAGCTTGTCGATCTGCAGAACCGCAGATAGTGGTTCGCTATGCAACGAAGAGTCAGATCCAGCACTATATCATTGGAATTAATCTTCAGAGCGTTACCTTAATGTAAACTCTTTCGCGAAACCTCCTTTAGCACCAGTGCTGGTTATTGATTTCTTCCTTGTCCTCTTCTTACCACCTTCGTTGTCACTGTCGTCGTCCGAGTCAACCGTCGCTGCACTCTTCTTGGTTCGTGTCCCTTTTTTTGAAGTATTCGAGCCACCGCGACTCTTGCCGCCGGTCCTCGTTGAGCGACTGTTAATTTCACTCGATAATTTACGAGCTAGTTCGGCATCGCTAAGTTCTCGACCATTCTTGGAACCATTCTTGGAACCCTTTTTGTGCGATTTCTTTGGAGGTGGAGGGGTATCCTTCCCGGGCCCGTTGTCCTCTCCATTGAAATCAAGATCCATCTCCTCATCCTCCTCTTTCTGCGTCTCCCCTTCCGTGCCATTGGCCTCCTCGGTCCCTGCACCTCCGCTCACCTTCTCGAACACTCTTGCAATAACGGCATCCACCTCGTCTTTGTTTTCTTTGAGAAAATCTGCAGTCAAGGATGGGTCGAGCTCAAGTAGCTGTCGCCGAACACGTTTCGCACTGATAGTTGTCAAGTCCGTTCCAGGCGCGGAGAGAATTTGATCAATCCATGGTTCCAGAGATCGGAAGTCGAAGGCCATAGGTGGGCGTCGGAGAGGGTTCCAAAGTAGACAATAAGTTAAAGTTAAGGAAAGAGCGAAGAATGGCCTGGACGTCTGGCGAAAGTCGAATGACAAAAGTGGAATATATGGAAAAGGAGCGGGCGCGCGTATTGGTGCTGAGCCAAATCCCGAAACAACACGTGAGCACGTATCCCCGCTACAAGCACGGACAAACAGCCCGCCTTCACTATTAGTAATAGTATTAGCTTTGCAGTTTCAGACTCGGGTGTGGGCTTTCAAGATTTTATACACAGACATCTACTGCGAATCTACTATTATCGAATGACAGCCCAATCAGCTCGTTCATCAATCACAGGGAAGCCACCTGCGTTGCCATTGTCAGGTGCGGGTCCTCCATTTTGGCCCTGTTGTTCGCGTTGTTCGCGTCTCATCCGCTCGACCATCCGCGTCCGTAGATACAACAGAGCACATATCAAAACGAAGAGCGTAATCAGCATCACAGACTCAGTGAGCTCGTTGAACATTTCCAGGTCCTCACGATCCCGCCGTCCTCGTAGGCCGTCGTCGAAATAGTCTTCTGGTCCAAAATCACTCTCACGTTCGCGATCTGCATCACGTCGGTCCCTAGCCCACTAGAACTAGAATGAGCAAAAGTCATTCGCGGGTATAAGTTAAAAAGCCAACCTGTATAGGATCCTCTTCCTCAGTCCCCCTACGGTTTACCGCCTTAGTTCCACGTCGTCGATGGAATTCCTCTCTCGCTTTGCCAAAGTACCATGGACCATCATCCTCGTCACGAGAGTCAAAGTCTTCCTCTTTGGGCGCTTCTTCAGAATCTTTGCTTGGCTTGCCGTCCTCCAGTTGCCGTCCTTCGCCCACTTTAGGAGGTGCTAATTAATAGACACTTTAGCAATGTCCGGGGGATATTGAAAACACAATGACTTGGCTTACGTAGTTCATCTTCGTCAGGACCCCAAAGGTTGAGACCTCCAGTCCCACCCATCAGCGTATGCCAGATACTTCGGGCGTACAATTTTGCAAGGGAAAGTACCACGGGCAGGTAGGCTTCGGAATTGGTCTCCAATGCCAGGTCGTAATGCCGTTTGGCGAGATGGAAATCCTGCTCCCCCTGTCAACAGGCCACGAGTGATGATGAAGATCCCAACCCACCTGAGGTACGCCAACACCGTTCTCGTACATCCAGCCTAGATTCCACATAGCCAGCGCACTCATTTGAGTGTCAGATGCAGACTGATAATATCGGGCAGCCTTCTCCAGTCGAGACTTCTCTGATTCATCCGGAACCCCCAGGCCATGATAGTAGTAGTCGCCAACCTTGACTAGAGCATCGATGTTTCGTTGTCCGGCAGCTCTGATCCACTGAGTGAGGGCAAGTCTGGCGGTATCGTTGGATGGCGTGATTGGGGAGAACCTCGTCAAACGCAGAATGCTCTTGTCTGAAACATTTATCAGCATAGTAGAAAATGCATTCCGTGATCATATAGCCGTACCTTGGTCAAGGACGTAAGCGAGATTATTTTGAGCAATTTCATACCCTCTCTCAGCGGCTAACCACCACTTGAGCATCGCTACCTCCTTGTCCTGATCACTTCCAGACATCCACGCAATTTCGGCATCGCGGAGGAGGTCGTCATCCCACACACCTCGCTCCGCGACAAGCTTGTAGAAGGAAACTGCCATTGCACAGGAGCTGGACACCACATGGGCTGGCATCCCGACAGTCGAGGCGGCGGCTGAATTGATTTCTCCAAGATAGTAGTACGCTTCAAATGGAGAGCCATTGCGAATTGCTGTGTCGAAGTAAGTAGTCGCGAGGGCTGCTTCACCACGGTCTGCAGTCATTCGTTGAATGGGACCCAAACAACAAAGATAATCGCCTTGACTCACAGTAATGGTACTTTCCGAGGTTAACCTGGGCTTCTGGCAATTCTTGTATTGCCGCTGCATTAAAATGCGCCAGCGCTGACTTCATATCCGGCTTGATACCCAACCCATCCCGGTAGATGATTCCTAATCCGTTATGGCACTCCCTATCGCCATGATCGGCGCCTCTATCGAACCAAGCTTTCGCCATTGCGAAGTCTTGCTTGACGCCTTCACCTCTGAGGTACATTCGACCCAGATAGGCCGCACTTGCCGCGGCATAACCTACCGGTTTATGCTCGTCTTTGGATGTCATCGGGCTTGGTGGATCATGTGGCCATACGGTGCGGGCAATCGTGAGGAAGTATCTGCGGGCAAGTTTGTAGTTGCGAGGGATAGCACCGACACCTTCGCTCCCTGATGCGATTCCCCCGGGGGCTGCGTAGATACTGCCTTGGTAAAATATCTTGCCGAGACGGTAAGCAAAGTCAATCTCGCCGCGTTCAGCATTGAACTAAAGTGAAGGATAAGTGAAGGAGATATTGTCCTAGGAGATCGGACATACGACATAGTACTCCATGACATCTTCCCATGTCTCTCCAGCTGCTCGAGCAATTCCTGCCTTGATGGCTGGCCTCTGAGAGTTGATACCAGTCGACGCCACGCTAGACCCTGGTCCATAAACACCGCCTGCAAGATCTGAAAGTCGCGTTGCAGTTTGGGGTAAAGTTCGACCGCCAGGTGGACCAGACAGAAACTTGGCCATGGCTAATCACACATATACTTAGAATGTTTGATGACAAAATAAGCGCCATTTCAAACTTACCTTGCTCAGCAGCACTCCCATACCATGACAGTGCCCTCCGACAGCTTTCTGAGGTACCAATACCACTCCAATAACGGTAGCCTAAAGCCAACTGTGCGCCTTTGTCGCCTCCATTGGCCGCAAATGTGGCGTATAGCTGAGCTTTACCTTGACTGACAGGTACCACAGCCTTGTATCCCGTAGCATGGAAGAATGCCAATAGAGATTGCGAGGTGGCATTTCCCGTTCGTGATGCGTGTTCGGAGAGGGAGTGGTATGCTTGCTGCGGGTCTAGAGTGAAATGACATGTCGGAGGAAACTATGGTTGAAAAGGTGAGATTACACGTCGAAATAAAATTTCATGACGGCGCACCAATGAAACCTGAGCTAAAGTGAACAACGCGTCCATATTCCCGAGTTCAGCTGAATGCTGCAGCAAGTCGACGACTTTGATAGCCTTTCCTCTCAACTCCTCCTCTTTCCTCTCCGAACCAAGACCCAGAGTCTTTTCAATCAACACATCCGACACGCGACCAACAGTGATTTGATGTAACCGTAGGAGAATGCGAATTATACTTGAAATAGGACCACGACCTTGGAAGCTGGGGACGAACGAGGAGAATACTGATTTGGAGTGGCCGATCCCAGTCACAGGAGTAGTATCAAAGATGTGCTGTGGTGGATGTGCTTTCAGCGCAGTCAATGTTACCATAGCTTGCTTGAATGCGCGCGCGGCTAGAGGGAAAGGATTAGGTGAGACCATTCCTTAGGATTGACGAGGCATACCTTCTGCCGCCTGATCAATTTCATGTTGTAGGGCAGCCGAGTTCTATGAATTGGGTTAGCAATTGGAATTGGATGGTGTGAAAAGCGAATCATTCACAGGTTCCGTCTGAGCAATTGTTGCTGCCACATCGGTTTGGGTGGGCAATACAGTCAAAGTGGTACTGGGCTCAACTTGTGTCTTTAGGAAGTTCAGCTAGGTTATATGCAAAGGAAGAATCCACACACGAGGGTACCCCCAGAGAAAGAATCCTGTGAAAGTGGATCCCTTGCCGAGGAGATAGCTGCAAGTGCAACGAGGCCGAAAGCTAGCCAGGTGGCCTTGCGAGTACATAGCCTGTTCTTTGGTTGCATATTATCGTTTGGTGCGGTATAGAAGGTCAATGACTGGACATAGCAAGGCTGGTGAGTGGTAAGGAACGACGTACTTAGATGGTGTTCTCGTTCCCTAACACGACACGCGCTTTACACGTCAAGGATCACATGACTAGTACATCTTATCAGATAATCATTGCGAAAGCTAATGCCAATCTCATTCAAAAGGCCGCCACACCGCACCGTCCTACTCGCTTCGGCGTTGGCATTGCATACGCGCAATGTCGAGGACGGATGTTACCGTGCCGCTGTGAAGCTGCGTCCCCTATGGCTCGCTTTCTCCTGTGCTTTCAAGATACACAATCCTTCCTTCTTACTTCAACCGCTTCCACCACTTCTTGACGAACGGTGAACCCGTACAATGCGGGTCAGCCTCCGCCTCTGTTTCCTTCACAAAGGCTCCTGGGCATACTCTCTTCTTTCTTTCTTGTTTCAGCCACTGCTCTGAGGTCCCGCTTAGACCACACTGTATGCAGCGCGCTTATGTTTGCGGACGTCCATACCCTCACGTTCACCTCTTCAAGAACACCGCGTCTGGCATCCAATCTGTTCCCGTCCTTGATGTCTCGCCTGCGATGTCGGATTGGATTATTCTGCGGAGCGTGCTTCTTCAAATTGCGTCTGCTAGCGATGGTTTCTTGAACCTCCATTTACACCTCCCTCTCCACTTGTTCAAAGCACATCGCCCAGCATCTACCACGATCCTACACTTGTGTGAACTCTTCGGCATGACTTATGTCAGATCAGTTTTCTGCCCTTCGTACAGGTTCCCCTACATACTTTGTATGTTGTTTGCTGGCCCGTTTATCAGGTCGTCTGTTTTAGGGTTTTTTTTTTCTTTTCCTTTTTGTTTGTGTATGATCTATTTCAAAATTTACCGCCCAGTATCCGCCGGTTTTTGCATGATATTCGACCTTCGATTGCCTCAAATCCTCTCCCCCGTTGCGACCATTCCAAGAACACTTCGGCCAGCGACTATCTCGTTTTCTTGCCGGCTTTGCCATTTATGCCTTGCTCGCGATGCCGATGGTAGCTGCTACTTCCTGGCTATGCGTGTTTCTGCGAGTTGGGTTTCTTCTATAGTTAGATTTTCTGAGTCGATCACTGGCTTTTCTCAGCAGGAACGATCTAACCTGCGACGACCTTGCCTCCTCACAAATTTTATCATTATCGGTGACTCGAATATAGTCGACGGAAGGAATTTATGCGCCAGGTTTTACGGCTCTCTTCTCAATATCCGAAGTCATGGAGCTAACTTTCGCTTCCTCTACGTTGCATCTGTGCTTTTGTGGCATTGGCCCGTGGTTGTCCGCATATCGTCACTGCTTCTCCCTCATCACGCCTACTTAGGTTACTGTCGAGTCATGCCTCTGTTTGGTTGCTCCACTCACCACCAGCTCACCTCATGAGAAGAGCACACCTCGTGGGGTTCTCTTTGTTTTGTGCCGGTCAGTCAGTGATGTCTGGTCCTCGATGTCGAATTGGGATGCTTCTTTTTGCGGAGCATGCTTCTACGGCGCTGGGGTTGGTGTGCTCATGTTGGTTCTGATCGGTCAAACTCAGGCCCTCAATGGACAATGAATGTAGGCCCAACCTGGACGAGTGACGCGGTATATCAGCTCCAACCTACATCCAGTAGGTATCTTTCTTCCTCAGTATTTGTATTTTGAAGGGCTTAGCTGTTGACGCTGACTGCCAATCTCGAAGCAGCATTCTCAACTCTACAATAACTATACATACACTCCCTTGCATCAAGCTCCTTATAGCCAACTTAACAATCGATCATTAAATAGTTACGAACGGAGGTATTGCCATACTATCTAAACCTGTTCAGAGACCTCGTGAACCACTCCAACATCTTTCCTGCATGCTGGTTTGACGGAAATTCTGATTCTATCCGCCTGAGAAATTCAGGTAGGTCGTCCCATTTGGAGCACTCGAGGGATATTCGTAAGTACATCCAGAGAGACTCGTGTGTGGGATATGCTCTAATGAGTCCAAGGACGTGGTCAACTGGGTTTGATAGTGACAGTTTCTTCTCAATTTCATGATTTTTGAAAACACCGATGTTGTCCAAGTGATCAATGAGCACCTGGCTCTGGCAGAGCTGATGCATAGCAGAAAAGTCAGAAGGGTGGAGGTCGGTCCAGTTACGGACCCGGACGACTGCTTCGACAATAATTGCGGGAAACCCTTCGTGTTTGATAGCGTCTTCTGAAATGTATATGGATGCATGTGTTGAATCAATCAGCCAGTGCCAGTGGGTCCAGGCGTGATAGTTACGAGGATAAGTCTCGCAGGTATAATGAATGAGATCCAATTCGCGTCGGATAGCCACTGGGCTTATCTTCGGAAAGAATTGAGCCTCTTCGGGAGTAGCCCAACCTTGAAGTGAAGGAACGGAGACGCCGGGCCCCAATGGGCCGTATATTTGGTTTAAGCACCATCGGCGATGGTCCCAAACCATGGATTGCTTCGCACATTCGGTGAGGCCTCGAAGCAAAAGCTCCGTGACGACGAGCTCTCTTTCTGCCGTGAGGTTTCCACCGAGTATGAGGCGTTTGCGAGCGTTTAAAGCAGACTGGTGGGCAGGGTTTAAAATGAGGATAACAGTTGTGGCGGCAATAGTGTCTCGAGAACCAGCAGAGCGCCACTTAATTGCAGATGCTGCCAAGTATAGCGAGTATATGACCTTCTTAGGCATTCCGAGGTTTCCTTCAACAAGTATGAATGGGAATTCGTGTGAAGGTTTAAATGATCCTGGAGGCAGTTCCATTGATTCCCATTCCTTGATTCCACCCGGTAGAATCTCTATTGATTTTCTGGGACAGACGATTCGATAAGATTTTGAGTTTCATCATAGTTGCAGATCTGGGGGACATACTTACATCGAATTTTCTTCGTGACATAGATCAGAGAGCTTGTAGATCAAGGCTTTCTCTTTTAATGTCTCCATTCGCCAGTAGTGTGCACACTAAATATTTGGTATAACAGGAGCTTCAATGAGGTGATGGTGGTTGGTTAAGTCACGTTTACCACATCACGCCCAATTAACGACGCGTTATTTGGTTATGCTTACATCGCTTTTTTCAACTGGAGTACTTACTCACAATCCATTGGGTCATTCTGTGTTCCAAGGGATCCTTATCCGTGTATGTTCAGGAATTCTAGGGTGCTGCGCTCATGCACACCACAGCCCCAAGCTCGCCAACTCACTGGTACTCGCAACTATAGGAAAGTTACCATCTTCAGCAAATACCGTGGACCACGTACCGAGCTGGCAGTTAGGAAAATGCCTGAAAATACGCTGGGCTTTCGTGACGGGCCTTTAGTCTGGATAGATTGTGAGATGACAGGTCTGAATCCAAAGGCAGATAAGATAATGGAAATAGCAGTGCGGGGCCTTCATTCCATTGCGCGTATAGGTTCTGAACCCATTGTCCCCGAACCAGGTCATAATCACGAATGGTAACCTCCAAGAAGTGGACGAAGGCATTGAATTTGTGATAAGAACTGAGAAAGATGCTCTTGACGCGTGAGTGCAATCCCCTTGTTCCACTGCAACATATGTTGACAAAACCTGAGGAGCTAGCATGGGAGAATGGTGCACGAAGCAACACGGAAAGGTATTTCATCTGTTTTCTTTTAAATATTCGTACTTACAGTGCAGTGAAAGTCTGGTCTCACGCAGGCGTGTCTCGAGTCCCCTCACACGAGGGAGATTGTCTCGAATGCTGTCCTTGCATATGTGAAGAAATGGATCCCTGAGGAACGAATCGGTGTTTTAGCAGGCAATTCAGTCCATGCCGATCGAATGTTCCTTGCAGAAGAAATGCCTGAGCTCATCGATTGGCTTCATTACCGGTGAATAGATCGATTATACTTTCTTGATCCTTTGCTCACACAGATATTCAGGATTGTTGGTGCGTATATTCTTAAACTAAAACAAACGGGTCTGAATGCTCTGAATATCTAGATGTGTCTTCAATCAAGGTACCCCGATTGACCTGAAGTGGACCTCAGAATTCAAAAATAATTATGCTTTCAACAGGAATTGTCGCGTCGTTGGTATGGCCGTCGTGGTGTTCCGCCCAAGCCTGTCCATGGCAATCATCGGTATGAATTAAGCATTCTTCATCTAAGATGGTCCCGATCCTGATAGTTTTCAGGGCCTTGGATGATATTCGTGCGTCTATTAAAGGTTCGTCGATCTCATCTTTGCTGTTGAGGTTGTTGCAGACCAATCTCACAGAACTGCAATGGTATCGGGAGAATATTTTTATTCCATTGAACACCTCTCCATGATTCGTTCGTCCTCACTTGCGGGCCACTTGACGAATACCAGGTAGCCTCGTGGAGCTGTGTTATAGGCCCTAGGTGACCTCTTGAAGCTACCAGTATCCCGCAATGCGAGGCGTTTCGGTTGCACCCGATTATCCATACAGGCTAACTAAGTCCAATACTTAGCATATAAGGAGACCAAAGCTCGAATAAAAAGTTTGGCGGTTTGAATAGTGAGTGACCTGTTGGTCATAATAAGGATACAGGAATTGTTGTTGCGTGGAGCTTGATAAAAATGCGGTATGGATGTATTAAAAGTCCCAAAGTGTACCCTAATACCGAGTCAGCAACAGTATAGATCGGGCTTCGAAGAGAACTCACAAATGCTGGGATTCCTGCCTCCTTGCAGCCCTCCATCATCTCGCTGTTGCCTTGATAGTTCGATGTGATGAAGACGACCTCGGCTCCCCAAGTTGTATATGCCTCTTTGATTAACTTCATAACGTCTGGTCGACCGCCTGCAGGATGGGGATCAGTCGCTGAATGTCGTATAGAACACACGTCGAACCCACCTCTCTTCTTTGAATCCCACAATGTCAAACGTTCAGGCCCTAGATGTTTGTGTATGAGGCCAGAGATGGTTGGGCCGAACGTCTTCTCCTGGTCTGAGCCTATCCAAACCAAATACCTAAAATAGGTGACAAGTCAATCTGGGGTATTGAAAGACTTCGAGAGAGCGGACGACAAGCCCGGATCAATCTCAAACAGAACTCTAACTTACCAGTCAGGGCTCTATATTAGAGTGGTCTTGTGAACAACTGCCGTTACTCGAGGAGAAGAGAGTAACATACCTGCAAACACGTTGATAGAGCGGCCCCCAGGCCCGTTCCGGTGCATACTCGGATACCTCTTCTATATAGGGTGGACGTATTGGAGACACCTGCGAACTACGGATGATAGAGAAGCAGGTTTATTCAGTTAGTATCTCCACGAATTCACAATTGAACACACCTTCAGTTGTCTTGTCCATAGATGAGTAGGAGGCTTCTCAACCAACGACCGAGTGAAGTCACCCTGCACACCACAAATGAGATAGTGCGCGTTCGACTTGACACCTTCCCTAGAGACAAGAGACGTCATTAGCAAAACAGGCCATATCTCGGACCCAAACTGTAAAGCATACGATATGATTCCGAATGCGTGGTATTCCATGATAGAACTTCGGCTTATTCTCGCCAATAAACCTTGTTGCATGCCCCTCTCGAAACGGATGATAGCCACCTTTGGCGATGGCTGTACCTTTTTTGTCAGTGACCTAACCTCCATCCAGAGCGGAGTTACGCACAATCTCGATATCGACCTTAACTTCGCGTATTGTGAACCATGGAATGAGAACACTGTAAATGAAGATTAGAAATGCACAACTGCAGGTATATGTTTCTATGCTCACAAAACTGTCATCCCGAATGCGAACCAAAAATCTTGCTGTCGGATGATACGGAGTCCGTCCGGGTTCCATGAGTGAGATTCGAGGTCGTAACTATCACCCAGAACGACAAAGATCCAGGCTAAGAGTCCGTTAAAGCCCCAATACGTTACTGAACATTAGATCAACTAACTTGAGATCAACCCTAGCCTAACGATTGCGTGTGTAAGTAAAGAAACGGTCTACGTTGGTAGAGACGTACCATCCCATGAACCGGTGGTGTCTCTCAAATACACTGGGAAATATTGAGATACAGCTGGCATACAAAAATTTGAATGACAGACTTATGGTGGGTGTTGCGGACCCAGGGAAATGCGGACGCGATTGAAATACCAACGATGATATTTGTCAGGACACCCATCACTAAGATGGAATCATGGTTGTTCCTGTGGTCGATGAGGATCGAGGCGACGCGGAAGATAAGCCAGAGGAAACCGGAAGTTGCGCAACCCGAGTGGATACCGCCAAGGTGCTGGAGAACGGAGGTGCACCCGAGGCGGAACTTGAGAGGCGTCCATTTGGCGAAGAGGGTGTTGACAATAAGATATAGACATCGACCGAAGAGTTCATTCCGCATCAGAATCGCCACCAGCAAATTTCCAAGAACGAATGCACCAGTGTACCGCCGTGGGTATCTCCAGACGCCCAGGATGGTGAGGAAAATACCGATGAGATTTAAAGTCATGACGATTGTAAAGAATTTTCTGTTCAAAATAAGGCATCAGAGGAGTGTAATTGACGATAGTTCCAGAAATACGAGCATACCGGTAAGTGTTGAACCACAGCTGAAATCGTACCCATCGAGAAGCCCGGCGGCGCTCTACTAGTTTCTTGGCAGGCGCTACTAGCGCAGGCGGTCGTGGCACAACGGAAGACGGTGCCTCTGGTTTCTCTGATGGGGCCTTAGGGGGCACAACTTCACAGGCGGTTGCAGATGAGACCGTGGTCGAGGCGGTCATCGAGGAGTCGGAATGTGCCAAGGGGAGAGCGACATGGATGGGTACCAACTCCTGGTCGACGACGCCCTTCTCTGCATCGTCGATGGCTGATGGTGCAGACCGCGCAGACATCACAGGGTTGGGGGAGATATCGTCCAAGATAGCGACAGTGAAGGAAGCGAGAGGGTGATGTCAAGATCCTGGTCCCATCCGATAAATAGTTATCAAGGCATGGGCGTGCTTCCCTCCAGCCGGGTTGGTGTGAGGAGTAATTTCTCGGTATAGGTAATCCCAGAGAATACCCGCAAGTGGAAGGGGTGAAGTCGTTCAACCGAAGTGACGGCGAGACGGGGCAGCCACGCATGGAAGCAATAAACAGAGTATCTTCCCTCCGGAACGGCAGACTTCGAGACTATCTGTGTTTAATTGGCGGATGGCGGACGAGGTCTTCTCGGAGCAAATAGTGGGCAAAGCCGTGTAAGGACTCCACACTGTATCGTACGTCGTTACATCTCGATGCAGCATGGATAGCTGTCGGACTACGGACAGGCAACATGCGCCCTTTAATTATGCAACACCTATGGATCTGCTTTAAGAGTCGTACCAGTCATAAGTAGAGGTTTCAAGGACATCAAGTCAACTGCCTCACCAAAGCAAGATATTCCACGAGGGAAACCAATGTTGCAGTCGCCTATTCACCCATACAGGGACGATACAACCACAGCACGCTCTAGGCAAGCCAGGACACAATCTTCAGCATGGCTGGACCAGAGTGTAGAGTTTTATTCACGCAGACGGCATTGCAGACCGCTCGGTGCCAGAGGATCTCCATGCAACGCACACGATGCTGAACTTCTTCCGATGACATGCGGTCTTACTATTTCTCCAGGTTTATTTCAAAGGCGGGGACGGAAGTCTGGGGAAAGCGAAGCGGGCAGAGTGCGCACAGAACGCCAAAGCCGTATATGGAAGGCGTAGACGTAGATGAATGTCGAAGTTAACTTCTGTGACAGGCTGTGAATTCATCTGAGTGAGTGGGGAAATCACCACAAGTAATAGACACAGACTTCAATAAAGATGGTAGATGTGTATCGAAGATTGAATGAGGCACCAGAGTCGAATGGCCTCCATGCTGATGCGTGAAGGATATTAATTGTACGGCAGCACCTGGAGCCCAATGTTATGACTAGAACTGTTTCAGGTTATGTTTTATGTAGGAAGCATTCCCAAGGTGCGGGTTTCTGGTTTTGCTGGTCAGTGGTTGTTTCTGCACATCCAATGGAAAAGTGTAGATTATGCCATAGCTCGTTCCCGAAATGGATGGACAATACGTACCGTCAGCCATTTCCTCCGCGGGAGTCCAGATACTCGTTGCTTCCGTACTTCACCGCACTTCGGCAACTTCGCGGGAAAACATCCCAGAACAAGCTCCCTGTTGTCCTGATTTGGCCTAAGGTCGATATTATCAATGCGGGTGATTCAAGAGGATTGAAATCGATAAGATCTGGACTAAAATCTCCGACACATTGTATGATGCCAGTCAACTTTCATGACGGAAACGGACTTTTTTGGCGCTCGCATGTCCAAATAGCCTTTGACATCGTGAACATTTCCCACTTGCGAAATTATTCGTCAGGAATAGTGCAAAGATATCTGAAGCAGTGTTCGACCGCCACTGACTTCATTGTTGGGCAGATCATTGGAGCGTTGATGCGCATTCTGAAGTCGAGAATTGCCGGCCGGACAAAAATCGGCGAGCGCTCGCTAGGCAGCACAATGCTCTCACTGTCCGAATGCCAGCAAAGGAAGGGTATGAGGTTACTCACAGCTGTTGGCGTGTAGTTGATCCAGTCCGAGGGCTCTGTTCTTCCATGGCATTCAATTAGCAAGAAGGTATTTCCGTCGGACGATTTACATGGATCACCGTTGGGCTTTCTTGATGTCTGTGGTTCCAAGGATCAAGGATCAATTGGAGGTGGCTTAAGAATCGTCTCGACCTGTCCAGAATGTTCATTGCTTAGAAACTGAAGTCTTTAACCTTCGTATCTGGTTAGTTGGCATCTGGTTTTTGTAAGCGGGTTAAATTGCGGATCCGGATGCCTTCGCAGCGTAAAGGAGTCGTGGCACTAGTATAAAGAGCCAAAAATCGGGCAGAAGGATTCACAAGGCAGTCGCGATCTGAGTTTCAGAATCGAAAGAAGGTATATAGCGAGCTGATGGCGTCTCTGGGTTGGACAGGAGCTATATAGTAGCATCGATACTAAATTTAGTGTCGTCAGCCTTACACGCCAGTCAGTGGGGAACCCTCGTACCTTGTAACCGCCCTCCACTAGCGTGTGGCACTTAGCTCAGCAGGTACACTTCACCCAGCAATACGTATTGATTGCGTGCTGGTTATACCACTGGCTCTCACACGTCCACGTCCGAAAGTAAAATTAACGACACATCAGGTCAAATGACCATGGACGCCGTCTGCAGAAGGTGATGAGCTTGGGTGGCCATTGGGCATGATTAGCTGGTGCGTTCAGCCATAAGTGCTCATCGTCGGCTTAGTACTCCTCACATCATAACCCAATCGAGCGCATGCATCGTAAAAAGCGTCGTCGTCGTTGTGGTCAAAGGTTGAGAGTTTGGAGTACGTCCGAAGGATCCGACACTGTCTGATCACACGTGATGGACGGAGTCAAAGAACGAGGACCCTGACAGCCTTTAGGTCATAGCAGTCGTAAAAAAACTTCGACAGAGGCATTCGTTCTCTTGACCTCCTCCCATCTTCTCAGGACCTCAAAAGTCATGAGTCTCCTACGACTCCAGTCCCTCGGGGCAAGGGGCATCGTTCGACCATGCATCCGTTCATTGCACACGACCAGGACAGCAGCTTTCGCACTCGCTCAAACGAAACCTCTGCGTGCTGTGGCTGCACCTGCAGTTGGTTCTTATGTGCCAAAGGACGGTGAACATGTTCTCAACTCACCTTCCGAGATTGCTAGGAAGATATCAGCAAAGGTTTTACCAAAGTTACCTCGACCGGATGTCAAACGCGTCGTTGTTGTGGGTAGTGGAGGCCTCAGCATTGGACAAGCCGGTGAATTCGACTACTCAGGATCTCAAGCGTTGAAGGCCCTCAGCGAAGAGGGTGTTGAAGCTATCCTCATTAACCCCAACATTGCCACATGGCAGACTTCACATCAACTTGCCTCAGAGGTTTATTTCCTTCCCATTACCGCAGATTACGTCGCATATGTGCTTGAGAAGGAGCGACCTGACGGTATTCTGCTCACTTTCGGTGGTCAGAGTGCCCTCAATGTTGGTATCGAACTTGACCGGATGGGTGTTCTCGAACGATTGGGCGTCAAAGTCCTCGGCACGCCTATCAGGACGCTTGAAGTTTCTGAAGATCGTGATCTTTTTGTCCAGGCTTTGAAGGGTGAGTACTTGTCGACCTCATTCTTCTTTCGCTTTCCGATCCGACTTATTCCCTACACAGAAATTGACATTCCTGTTGCACAATCTACTGCTGTGTCCTCCGTCAATGCTGCTCTCGATGCAGCTGCTAAAATTGGTTATCCTGTTATTTTACGTTCGGCATTCACTCTTGGTGGTCTTGGATCCGGTTTCGCCGAAAATCCCGATGAATTACGTGACCTATCAGCCAAAAGTTTGAGCTTGAGTCCCCAGGTTCTCATTGAACGCAGTATGAAAGGTTGGAAAGAACTGGAATACGAAGTCGTTCGAGATGGCGCCGACGTATGTCTATTTGTTGGTATACACCAATATATCATATTGACAATGAATCATCTCAGAATACGATCATTTGCTGCAACATGGAGAATTTCGACCCCCTTGGCACGCATACCGGTGACTCTATTGTCGTCGCACCGTCCCAGACGCTGCCCGACGATGAGTACCACATGCTCCGTAGTGCCGCTCTGAAGGTCATCAGGCATCTTGGCGTCATTGGTGAATGTAACATCCAGTATGCTCTCAATCCGACTTCGAAGGAATACTGCGTCATTGAGGTTAATGCTCGGTATGTCGTTCCATTAGAGATCTCATTGGACTTAATTGACGCGATTCATTCACTAGTCTGAGTCGATCAAGGTTAGAAATCACAGTTTTTTTCTCGAGCCCTGGACTTTTTAACGATATTTTACAGTGCTCTTGCTTCCAAGGCTACCGGTTACCCACTCGCATATACGGCTGCAAAGATTGCCTTAGGACACACCCTACCTGAGCTCCCCAATGCGGTCACCAAGACCACCACGGCCTGCTTCGAGCCCTCTCTTGACTACATCGTGACGAAGATTCCCAAGTGGGATTTGGCCAAGTTTTCAACTCAGGTCAACAGAGAAGTTGGTTCTTCCATGAAATCTGTCGGTGAAGTCATGGCTATCGGGCGTACTTTCGAGGAGAGCTTGCAGAAAGCCATTCGCCAGGTGGATCCCCGATGGAAAGGTTTCGAGGTTGTTATCGAGCCAGAGGATTTGGACAGAGCTCTTACTCGTCCCACTGATATGAGGCTGTTTGCCATTGCCTATGCAATGTACAAGAAAAACTACACTGTTGATCAACTCCATGACCTGACCAAGATCGACAAGGTGCGCTCTTTCTTCTCGCAATAGCCAGAATGTCAGACCTAATGAAACTTTTACCCAGTGGTACCTCTACAAGATCGATAATATCGTCCAAACTCATCATACCCTCAAGGCTGCTGGATCTATCGAGAGCGTTGACCACGAGCTCATGCAACGAGCCAAGCGTATGGGCTTTGCTGATGCCCAAATTGCCGATATCCTTGGTTCAAATGAAGACATCGTCCGGGCCCATCGTAAATCGCTCGGCATCACACCGTTCGTCAAACGTATCGATACCCTTGCTGCTGAATACCCCGCACACACAAATTACCTATACACCACCTACAATGCCTCTGAACACGACGTTGACTTCGAGGAACACGGTACTATGGTTCTAGGAAGTGGCGTCTACCGTATCGGAAGCAGCGTCGAGTTCGACTGGTGCGCTGTGACCTGCGCTCGCAAACTCAGGGATATGGGCAAGAGGACGATCATGATCAACTATAATCCCGAGACAGTGTCTACCGACTTCGACGAGGCTGACAGATTGTACTTTGAGGAACTTGGCTATGAGCGTGTCATGGATATCTATGAACTGGAGCAATCTCAAGGTGTCATCGTTAGCGTTGGAGGTATGGCATAATATTTTCTTTAGTTGATAAATCTCATCCGCTTCTGCACAGGACAATTGCCCCAGAACATCGCACTCCGCCTCAAAGACAACGGTGTCAAAGTTCTTGGAACCGACCCGGCCCAGATTGATACTGCCGAAGATCGTCACAAGTTCTCAGCTGTACTAGACAAGATTGGCGTTGATCAACCTGAATGGACAGAAGCTACGTCGCTCGAAGCTGCTAAAGCCTTTGCTAACAAAGTCTCGTGAGTAAATATGATGATTTAGATATTACTCAACAACTGAACCAAATCCTGTTGTCTAGGTACCCTGTCTTGATTCGTCCTTCATATGTCCTGTCGGGAGCTGCCATGAACGTCGTTTACGAGGAGGCAGCTCTTGAGCATAACCTATCCGCCGCCGCCTCTGTCTCGCCTCTCCACCCGGTCGTTATTACCAAGTTCATTGACAGTGCTCAGGAAATTGACATCGATGCTGTGGCTCACAACGGCAAGCTACTTGTTCATGCAGTCTCTGAGCACGTCGAATCCGCTGGTGTACACTCTGGTGATGCTACCTTGGTTCTTCCTCCTTACAGTCTCCCCGAAGGAGACATGGACCGTCTCAAGGTCATCGCGGAGAAGGTCGCTGCAGCTTTCGAAATATCAGGTCCTTTCAACATGCAGATCATCAGGAAAGAATCTGGAAATCCAGACGAGGATGCCGCGTTGAAGGTTATCGAGTGTAATTTGCGTGCTTCTCGCTCCTTCCCCTTCGTCTCGAAGGTCCTTGGACATAACTTCATCAACACAGCTACCTCTGCGATCGTCAATCACGAAGTGCCTGAACCTGTCGACATCATGAAGGAACCTCGTGACTACACCTCTATCAAGGTCGCACAATTCTCATGGACACGGCTGGGAGGTGCGGATCCTTTCCTTGGAGTTGGTAAGTCTTAAGTTGCGCTTCCGCTTGTACATGCTGTTTATTCTTTAACAGAGATGGCTAGTACCGGTGAGGTTGCCAGTTTCGGTAAGGACATTCATGAAGCATACTGGGCATCTCTCTTGAGTACCACTGGTTTCAAAATACCCAAGGCTGGTTCCGGTGTCCTCATCGGAGGAGATATCACAAAACCAGAAATGGCATCTGTGGCAAAACAATTCACTGAGCTTGGGTTCAAGCTTTACTGTTCATCGCCTCTGGTTGAGGAGTTCCTCAACGACATCCCCCACGTCACGGCGAAGCGAATTTGGTTCCCCAAGACCGACAAGCGGAAATTGCGTGAAGTCTTCGATGAATACGAAATTCAGTGCGTTGTGAATCTCGCCAAGGCTAGGGGCGCCGACTTCGTCGATGAAGATTATGTTGCTCGCAGGTGCGTAGTTTCTGTTTTGGCGTCAATGTGTGAGCTGATACTCTTTTTGTTCCTTTAGGAATGCCGTCGACTTCGGGCTACCTTTGCTGAATAACGCTAAAACGGCGCAGCTCTTTGTTGAGAGTTTAGCCAAGAAAATTCCCCAGGGTGGTCTCCGTGGCTATCAGGAAGGCCGCATCCCTTCGGAAGTCCGCTCCTGGCGAGAGTTTGTTGGATACAGGGCGTAATTTGACATCTATCGATACCAACCAACCAACAAAAGCAACTCACCTCCACCAGTTTGATGTGAGTTTAGCAATCATTAGGATATCAAAACCAAGAGGATCTAGCTAGCGCCGTGTATATTATATTGTGGGAGGCAACATGGTAGACTTTCGATTTTTGCTGCTGAACAATTTCGCTCGCATATCAGACTTGCTTTCATGGCACTTGTCTTACAGCTCCAACTTCCTGTAAAAGTTTCGGCTCTGGCCAGTGTTCTTTCTATGTTGACTGTGCAGAAACCCGTCCAACGTTATGCTAGTAAGTCTTGGGGCTCATACAATTGACTAAGGTCCAGAGTATTTGCTTGACCTGACCGTGAGCCGCTTGTTCTCAATACCCCTCTATCAACGGCAAACTTGGCGATCAGCTCATCATGCAACTTATTCTCTATAAGGTCCGCCACCAATCGCCCTATGACTGGCAGGAACTGACGAACGTTCCATTAGGATTTGTAGAAAAACCGGAGCTCGGCAGGACTACCTTGTACGCATGCCCACTTCCTCCCGTCGCGAGGATCAGTGAAGGATCCGTTGGGTATTTTCCTATTACCCAATCTTCATCGGGGGTGTCGTTATACCTTGAAATTTCATTAGCGCCGGGTTCCCTTGGAGGTCACGTACCCTCACCAGCAGAGTCTTGTTGCGCTGAATGGTTTCTCAGCAAGATCCGGATACACTCCTTTGAAGTATCGTCGAAGATCCCGTAGGGCAGCCTTGGGAATGAGTAACCCACTGATGGGGTCCGATGTCACCGTACGCGGTGTGGAGATCAAACCATTAACTTTGTCCGCGTAGGTGTAACCAGCACTATGAATGGCCATCTTTACGACATTCCCTTCATTGGGCTAGCAATACGTATAGGAGTCATAGAAGAAGTAAGCCCTACTTACAACCCATGTGACACACATTGGAACTCACCGGGAAAATATAGAAACCCGAACTGAAGTCAAGGACTACAGGGCAGTCTCTATAGGCCAGGGCTTCCTCCTCGGAAAGTTGCACCATCGCAAGACTCTGCCTATTGCATGGCGTATTCATCAAATCCTTGGATTTGAAAACTCAGGATGTAGGAAACTTACCCCGTAGCGAGACATATAGGCCCTAAGTTCAAGTCAGGAAAGGCAGACGGTGTCCAAGAACCCGTCGCAAGGACCACCAGGTCGGCATCGAACAGAGTACCATCGGTGCATTGAACCCCAGTCGTTCTACCTGCGTCCCGAACTAGCTTGGTGACGCCCTTACCCGGAAGGAGCTTACCACCCATGGCGGAGACTTCCTTGAGGAGCTGGGATAGACCAAGCCCTGCATTTGCCCAACCGCCGTCGCGGTTTAGGTACCCTGCTTGCTCCTCGAATGTCGCTATACGACAAGTGGAAGAGAACACTGCCCGGATAGCTGTACTGTTTTCCAGGTCCTGAATTCTTGCACCTAGCGCGACGTCGTTCTTGTAAGCGCCGTCGGTATAGGTGACGGAGTCTTCATTGGCTCCCGCCTTGGACAACCCCAAAACAAGCACGCCGGATCTTGCAAAAAAAAGGCGTTGCTCAGTAATGCACAAGAAGACAAGTGAGGTCATAGACGCATGTGTACGACTCAAAATTTAAAGATGTGAATCCTAGTGCATGTGCGTATAGATTTCCGGCTGGGATACCGTATCCACCATACGGCGCCAAAATGGAACTGCTCCTGTAAATAAAAAGATGGCTCGGATCTCGACCTACTCATGATAGCTGTCACCCCAAATTTTGGTATCCTTCCATGACAAAATGGCTTCGCGTGCAAGCTCGGCGTAGAACTTGTCGGCATATGACGATCTTACAACTGCATCACGATTTGAATGCACCGAGAATAGCGTTTTGTAAAAGCCAAGTCATCCGAAACAAGCTCAAAAATCAGTATCGATTGAGCCAGTATTGGATGGCAGAATACTGACTGCGATTAAGGTCGTTGCTCGCCGCATCCGGCGCGGGTAAGGAGGACGATCGGTCAAGGATCGTTACATCTGTGTAGCCGCGCAGGAGGAGGTGATATGCTGTGGATACACCAAAACACCCGGCTCCAACTACAACGATTCTGCTACTTTTCGGATAGACCATAAGTAAGAGGAATCAAGTGTCAGTGGTGTGTAGGTGCAAGAGAGACAGACTGGGGCTGAGAAGCATCATGACAGTAGCCGGCAAGATTAGATAGTGGCTAAGCCATCTTTCAATATGCCAGATAAGCAACTTCTACAATTCTTAATTGATGGCTTGTTATAAAGTCGAATTGCAATTTATTACTCGAGAGTAGGTAATTTTAAGAAGCAAGTATTACAGAACATGCATGTAGATATTACAGTATACAGAGGCGATGTGTTCTACATTTTGATATGTCATAATATATCACGTAGATAAATATGATGCGGTAGTCCAAGAAAAAACAGCGGATGCAAGAAATTATGAACTAGAAGAGAACAACCCAACAACGATAGGCTGGAGTTTGCCATCGCGAATGGCCTCATGGATGAGCGACACATTCTGCCCAACAGTGACGTCTTCTACCCCAAGACCGTTCTCGAAGCGGTGGTAGTTCTCGGAACCATGCATCCTAATACCGAGCGTCAACCGCACGAACTCGTAGATAGATCGGGTCTTGTTGAGATAACGGCTCGCAGGGGCGGGTCCTCGGGCGCCGGATAGGTAATCCCGGCGCAGATTATCGAGAAGAGTGGTAAGGCGGGAAGCAATCTGAGAGCGGAATGAGGGTATAGAGGTCAAGGCTGAGGCGATTGAAGAGACGTCGGTGAAGGAGGGACCAGTGAAGAAGTCAAGGAGAACAGACGAAGAAGAAGCAGCGACCTTGTGCATCCTCTCCACAGCGTCCATGGTGCTGGTCGCGTCGTAAGCCTCGCGCATGACAGAGGCAACCTTGGACTTGATACTCGGCATCTGCTCTTTCGAAAGAACGGAGCCAAAGGCAGCCTCAATTTCTTCAGAAGTGATCTTGGTAAGAGCCTCGTGGAATTCGTGTTGCATCGCTCTGAGATCGAGAGCTGAAAATTTTATAGGTCAATAAAACTGATAATCTAGGTGGTAAAGCAACAAACCTTGGCAGATGGCGTAGAGGTAAGACGACATCAAGATCGAGAGCACCTCCAGCGAAGTGATAGTAGAACGAGCAGAGATCAGAGCCAGGGAGTTGACAGCCTGGTTGTGCATCTCAGCCGACTGGATGTGGGTGGAGACGGGGTTGGCGAGATACCCGAGCTCAGCGACATAAGCAGCAGTGGCAATGTCGATACCCTTGGCGTGGTAGTCGAGAGATGGGTCAGTGGCAGCCAATGAAGGAGGGAGACCACGGTTCATAGCAGGGTTGATGAGCTCTGCACATTGTCCAAAGAGGATCTTGCCGAGATGGTGAAGGCTGAGACGCGTCTTCTCCATAGTGTTGGTCACCGACATGGCCTGGAAGTTACCACCATGATGCACGGTACCGGTTTCTCCATCAATCAAAGGGTTGTCGGTGGCTGCGTTTGATGTTTGTAAGCTTACATTGATGACTGTGGATCCAAGTTACTTACTGGAGTTACACTCGGTGGTAATAGTTTTCAGCGACGCGAGAAGGTCTTCAACTTGAGGACCAATGAATTGGGGAGCAGTCCTGAGGGGATAGCGATCCTGGCGGAGGACACCCTCGTCTTGCTCGATGGTCAACTCTTCCTCGTGAGTCTGAGCAAATTTGCTGCCTTCCAACAAATTCCAGATGTTGCGAGCTGTCTCGATCTGACCTGGATGAGGGCGAGCGACTGTGTTAATGAAAGGATCGAATGAGCAGCGAGTTCCGGCAAGTGCTTCGACACCCATAGCGGTAAGGACTTGGGAGAGAAGCGTCAAATGAACTGCGTCGTTCAAGACTAATGATGCAACAGCAGCGGAGAAAGCCGTCCCATTGAGAATTCCAAGGTGTTCCTTGGACGCGAGAGGGATAGGTGCGATACCATGAGCATCTAGCGCCTTTACAGATGAGACGATCTGGCGGCTACCAAAAGCCGCGGGGCCATCGAAGACTCTGATTGAAGGGTTGCCAATGAGTGTGCCGGCGATGTAAGACAAAGGCGCAAGGTCTATTAGGTGGAGATCAGAATTGAAAGATGAAATGAAAGAATAAAAATATTCACCTCCAGAAGCTGAGATGGTTCCACGAAGAGGAACAAGGGGCGTAATATTGGCGCGTAATAGCTCGTTCATCTTCTCGATTAGCTCCCATCGGACACCAGAATGGCCGCGAATGAGTGAATTCATGCGGACGAGGATCGCTCCACGGACCCATGCTTCTGGCATGCTAGTCGAGTTGAGAGGATCTTGGAGAGGGAGCACATCGAGTGGCTTGGTCGATGAAGGAAGCACGCCACTGTGCTGATGTTGCAGCAGGGCATTGCCGAGGAGGATAGGCTGGTCGGTGCGGGTGTCTGCGCTTCCACCGAAGCCAGTAGAGACGCCATACACGCTCAGGCCGGCGTCGACCTTGTCTGCAATAACTTTGCGGCTCTTCGCAATCTTGTTCTTGATTGAAGGGGACTCATCGAGCGCGACAGACGCGTGATATCTCGACGCCGCAGTGACGGCTGCAATAGAGAGAGTTTGACCATCGACGACTACTGGCTTGCCATTCCTGCGTATTGTGGTCAGTACAGGAATGATAGGAGACGAAGAGGGAGCTCACTTGTACGCTTCTAGATCCTTGCACGACTGAATGAACTCCTCGACGAGATTTGATGCCTGAGGCCGCCTGGCAAGAAGTCTCGACGCCGAACGCGTCGGTATAGGCCGTGGCTCGTCGGTCAGAGTTGTGAGTCTCGCAATGCTGTCCTTTGCATCGCGAGCGAGAGTCCCGCCAGAGACTGAGGAGTTTCTACGGGGAATGGTGCGGTTGAGAGTCTCTGCAGAAATAATAGTCATGGTGGTAGTAGACGAAGATAAGATATAGAGGACAGGGAGGGAATATGATAGTGAGTCATTGCCTTGTCTCTCTGCGCTTATATACGGAGTCGAGGACGTGATGAGAGAGTGTGTCGATCAGGAATCCCACAACAGAATCCTGGATCTCTGAAACAGATCTGGGATTCCCATCTCGGGTGGCTGTACGCGTCTGCAGGAACAAGCACAGCCGTTATCCACACCCAATTGCAGCCGTCCCATCATCCTTTTTTCGACGCTGCCGCTTTTGCTACCACGACGGCCACTACAGCTACTCTAGTGATCTCCTGATGAGTTTATGGAAAGCCATGCAGCTTTCGGATTCATCCAAACTGCGAGGCTTCCTTTTTGCGTTCTTTTCATAGAACCAGCGAGTTCTGACCCGCAAGTACTTAGTACTTAGAGCCAGTACGATGGCTATTGAAAGTAGTCGTCCGGACTTTTTGGAGCCCCTTCAAGCTCATCTACGGAACAACACAGTTTACCACCAAGTATTTCGGACTCTGACATCGCCCTGTCGATGATGTCGGGAAATGTCACGAAAGACCAATAGAGAACCAAAAGATTCACTGGTATTCGCACCACGAGGTAGTACATATCCGTCACCTACGGACGACGAATGAACGAAAATCTGGCGAAACGTCTTCGAGGTCGGTATGTCGAGCGTCCGACCGCAAGGGACATCGCGATGTTATCAAATTTCATTTTCAGACTGTACTCTCAGATGACATCTTAGTCTCAGCTCTCCTTGACCTGAATCTATTACTTTTGTACAGCATTCTCGACCTTTGGGTATACTGAGTATCATACGAGTCATACTAGCGGAGAAGTCAAAGAGATGCTCTTCTTGATTAAGGACCAGTGACTCTGCAACGTTGAAAACTTCTTCTAATGATGTAGTCAGTGCATGGCTATGAGGAATGTAACTATTGGCGCAGAGTAACAAGCGCCTTGCCACTTCGTTGACTCGGTTTCAAGGCGCACCAATGTATGGAGAGTGTTGGAACCGACAGAAATATCTCGAGTCTCATGAGGAAGAGACGCTTGTCACTAAATCCGACCACAGCCTCTCTGTCATGGACCTAATCGGTACTAGAAATTTTAATCAGTCGAAACTTGAAAGCTCTTTTCAAGAAGGAGAAAACCCTGCGACTTGAAAATGTCCGCTAGATCCTGGGTGGTCGCAAATTACATCAGCAAAATCATGCACGAGCTCGAGTGGCAGTGCCAATTTTGTCTTTTGCTCTTCACCTTTTCGCCGTGGACGCTTCGACTCGTCATAATGGTTAGCTCATCGCCCATCTGAATGTCGGAAGAGGTGACTGATGTGGGTATGTTCAGGGAAAGGCGAAGCAAACGAGAAAATTCGCAGCTGTGAAGCGGATGTTGAATCCTAATGATATTCGATTGTGAGTGACATATATTAGATCAACTGCGCGTAGGTGCACAGTTGTTCATGGGATCTTTTCGGATGTATAGGAAGGAGAATCAATTGAAACAGAAGAAAAAGGAGGAAGAGGAAAAGGCGAAAGCAGTCCGTCGAGTGTAAGTCACATCTCGACACCTAGTGTCCCCGCCCTTCTTCTGATCGGGTTCCCAACTTTTTCATTGTTCAGACCACAAGTCGCTTCTTCCCTGTTCCTCGCCCACAACACAGCTCTCGTACCCCCATACCGCGTCCTTATCGATACCAACTTCATCAACTTTAGTCTTCAAAACAAACTGGAGCTGATCGCAGGGATGATGGACTGTCTCTACGCCAAATGTCCGTATGAATTTCCACTTGTTTAAACGCCGTTATCACAACAACGCTAAAATTTTGGTCTTGGTAATCTATAGGTATCCCCTGCGTGACTGACTGCGTCATGGCAGAACTCGAAAAGCTCGGACACCGGTACCGTGTAGCCCTACGGTGAGTCAAAACTTTTTATACTTTCTATTGACTTCACACCGCCCATCTACTTTGTCTACCTCCACCTATCCTCATCTCCATGTGCCGTATGTGATCCCTGAGCACGTTTATCTCTTCTCCATTCTGAAGCGTTTCGGATACTAAAAATTTCCTTTCCCTCTTCGCCTCACGTTTCTAACACGACTTTTTGTTATGTTTCACCAGAGTGGCGCGCGATCCCCGCTTCGAGCGCCTAAAGTGTACACACAGCGGCACATATGCCGACGACTGCTTGGTTCAACGTGTGACCGCGCATAAATGCTTCATCGTCGCCACCTGCGATCGCGAGCTGCGGCGAAGGATACGTCAGATACCTGGCGTGCCGCTCATGTATATTGTGAAGCGGAGATATGCTATTGAGCGGCTGCCAGACCAGGGCGCTCCCAGTTAAGCTCTAGACTGGCCGCCGGACAGCTTTAGGCTTTTTTGCGTCTTCCCCAAGGTGTCCTTGCTTGGGGCTCTGACGGTTAGGTGTTGTTGATGTATCATGTATGCTACCACGCATTTTGTATTTTTATCAATCCTAGTAAGTTTTACATGCCGAGTCTCCTTAGGAACTTCTGCTGACATTCGTGGATTCTGTCAGATACATGTCTTACGTCTATCTATCGTATCCACTCTCGTTTGGATTCACCTACCATCTGCGACTAGGATTCTTGTTCAGACGTGACCCTGCATGTGGATCATGTCGACAAGTGCGCGTCAAAAGTTGCGTTCGTTAGGTATCTTGCGGTCATCGACTGGTGATCTTTAATATTTCTATTCTTTTTGGCAAAGTGTCGGAGCAACTGGAGCAATTTGCGTCGTTGATGGCTTTCATTTTAACCAATAGTGACGCATTATCGGTCACCTGTGAGCGCAATGTACTACACCTCAATCCTAGAACCAACAAATTCTAGGTTCGAACAAAGGTCCGGATACCACTCCCTGTTGAGTGTCAAAACTATGCGTCGTTTTATGATTGGAATCTCCATTCTACGCTCTTCAGTTCCTTCCGCTCAGTCATAGGTCTGGTCATGTGCGTGCGCTGAGAGACCGAAGTTAAATGTTCCTAGGCGACTCGGAGCTTTGGAACTCACCAAATTTATGGATTTGGATCGGTCGGGATGACATGAGATCGTTGCGGAATTTGACAACGCGTTCGTTTCACAGAGGCTTCCCTAGTGAGCACTGCGTTGGGATCTCGGAGAAAGTAAAATATCGTCTTCTTGCTTGTGAGTCTTGAGGACCCTGCCTATTCCAAGGAACATCAAAGGAGGAGGGTAACATTCGGGCTGAACGGGCGCCTGTTTGTGCGCAGCTTCGGTTTCTACCTTCGTGCTGTTTCCACTCGACTGAATGGCAGCTTGTCCGGCTAACTAGATACACAGTTCAATGCATTTCTGATGTCCTTAAAATGCCAGAAAGTTCCCCTCAGAGAACCTACGACCAGTCCCTATTTACAGAACAACAATTACTCGAAAACTTCATTGAGTCATGTGGACACAATAGAACCTGTGTCCGATCCAATCCCAAACCACGCGAGTTCGTGCCGAAGATCTAAATTTGGCTTCTACATCAAGTGGCGTGAGCGCTAAACTTGACATGGTATGTTTTATTCATAACCCGCAAGTATGATTCTGATGCTCGGATCTTGAATCACCCCATTTTCAAGTTGGGACGTATTGCTTGTACGTCCACACGTATGTATGCATGAGAAAATGTTTCTGAATGGAACATTTTTCTTTGTGCATTCGCTCCGGATTCCATTGTCATTTGATTCCTTCAAACTGTTCTGAATGTGTGATGAACCCGTTGTCGTGATTCGAGTGCTTAGATTAGATCTGGACGAGGATACGAATGGGGATATCTAAAGGTGACGCATGTGGCAGTGCTCTTTGCCTGTCCAAAGCCGGCGGCACGCGTCGGCTTTCTACACTCGAAAAATGGCAAGTACGGCGTAGGCTCAACGTGAGCTTTGTTTTTTTCGTCCGTTTTTTTTTTTGAAACCAATGCTACTCATTAGCACGACTTGTGTATCAACTTGAACCGCAGCAGTAGCTCCTAACTATCACGAATGAAGTTCCGGATATTTTATCCTTGTCGTAATTATATTTGGGACCTCATGACAGTATGCAAGTAAGAAGACAGTGGGAAGCGAGACTACCCGCCAACCTTCTGTTTAATCATAGTGTCAGGTCATGTGGATGTGCTCATAAGAGCTCAACGACTTCTCTGAAAGTAAGTATGCGGATATTCCGGGTCACCAAATATCTCTGAGTTCAACAGGATATATTACGACTACATATTACGATAGAAATACTTGTGTTGCTCTTTAGAGACATGTTTTGGTTATTTGATTTCGTGGCCGTGCCATGAGGAGATATGCCCAAGTGAGACTGCCCTATTGCCAGCGAGCTACTCAACGGGGGGCCTGATGCTAGCCATTTTGACCGAAGGAAGTCAATTTAAAATGGAATGCTCCGTATTTCACCCATAGAAAAGGTGAAATGCTACAAATTAGATCTTGAGCGGCTGTCCAGGAATTGATAGAGATCCTTCAAGTTCAGAAATTGATCATGTTTATATTTGGTGTTAAACAAACAGGCTTTGGAGGGTACGGTCGCTTCGCCGTAACCCCCTCCAAAAGTAAGCAGATAAAATTCTGGGTCTGAGTGAATTTGTCTCTATCGATTCGTAGATAGTTGTAAGTAAGGTCAGAGATAAGTATAGGGGCAGGATGGTGGCTGTGTTCAAATAGTCACGTCAACAGAACAAAACAACACGTCGTTCGGGCGTAACCAATTTGAATTTGACTTGTGCTCACACCCATACCTTGCATACCAGTCCGCCAAGAACCAATGTCAAAGGAAGACACATTTCCCGTATCAAACAAGTACTCTTGGCATAAAGACTATGGATTACCGCTGGCAGACTTCCTCAGCAAGGTAAGCTGGCACCTCTGTTTCAACACGAATCCAGGCTTTTACGAGTTGTAAAGCCACGATATGGGTGTGAAGAAAATGCTAATATGAATTTATACTCACAGTTTAGACCCTCGATGGTCCAGAACGATGGGACCAAGCCCGTAAGGTGTCTTCGGCTGTCGAATTCATGAGTGCTAACCATTTCCCCTTTTGATTGAGAAATAAAGTGGATTTGGGTCAAAGGCTCCGAAGACTCGTCTAGTTCCACCTTAGAACAAGAGGCTCAGGCGATTGTGGAGGCATCTACTCTCCGTAAGTCCCATGCATATATCGACGTCATAGGATTGCGCCGAATGTGTCTCTGTCATGCTAGTCAACGAGGTGACAGAAAAAGTTGAAAGTATCAAAGTGACTTGTCTCATAATTTCAACCATGTCTTGATGCTCACGATTCGACCAGAACGATGATTCTATCCCAGTTCGTTCAAACAAGAAAACAGGTGTCAAAAGCAAGAAGGAAGTTAGGGAACAGGTGAGAGTCAGATGGTGTGTTACCACAAAAATTCATCTAAAGATGGGTTCGTATAGGTGCAAGCAGAAGCGACCGAAAAGCTGCGAGAAATTTCAGTGAAGCATGACTATGTAAACGGAAAATGGTAAGTATTCGACCGTCTCTCGTCTACCGCGAAGGCTTATGATACATTCATTAGGTTGGTCTTTGCACCTGCTGAACGGGTTGACGCAATATGGTCAACCATTGCCAGTGCGTTCCTTCTAATGGCCAAACTTAGTTATCTTCTCACCTGTTGAAACAGCCTCTCTTGTGTCGGGACCACTTCATTCGACTGCCGCCTACCTCGCAAAAGTCTCGACTTCCCCAGAGTCTGAGAGCCCAAATAGGCAACACATCATTTGTATATATTTCCCGAATGTCTATGACAAAGCCGAGGCCACTAAGGTAACGTCAACGCGCGTGGAAGGCAGGTTTCTCTAGGACTAAGCTAGTTGTTCAGATCATGAAAGTACTCTTACGAAATCATGGTCTCAACCTCAGTGGCGTTAAGAGCGATATGTATACCGTCATCGGTGAATATTTTTATTTTTATAAGTCTACTTGAATTTGACTGAATTAAATAGGTATCGACAGTAAGCATGCTAGTGGGATTCCATCGACGGTAAGTTTTATGTTAGAACCAGTCCACATGTTCTAATCGTATCACCGTAGGTCTGGAAGAACTCTGCCATCCTTCCCGACAACGAGATCAAGGTAAGCGTGTCGCCCACACGTGTCTCTCTTAGCCTCAGCAATATTGTAGGAATTGAAAGATGCTTTCTTCGCTGAATTGGCATCGGGTGCAAACAAACCAGCTCCAACAGAGACGGCGGCAGCAGATGCAGGCGCCCTCACAAGTGCTGAAGCCGCTCCTCAAGTTGAAAAGGTAAAACCTAAGCTGAAGCTGAAGAAGAAGGTTGAGGAGGATGATCCGTTCGCTTCTGACGATGACAAGGATGACAAAGCCAAGCCACCTGCAAAGCCAGCATCGAAAGCAAATCGAGCTAGTGTGGCCAAAGGGAAGCCACAGAAGGATGAACCTGAAGATCTTAGTGAAGATGTTCACGAAGAGGAAAAGCCAAAGAAAACCTCAGGTGCAAAGAGGTTTAAGCGCGCCAGGAAGGTTGACAGTGACTCTGAGGAGTATGGGGAAGAAAGGCCGAACAAGAGGGCAGTGAGATAGACGATTTCTTCAGTGACAAATTTCTCGTTGCCAATCTTGATCCACTCGTACGTCCCGTTGAATCCGCGTGGGTCCATTTGCGGTGTAAGATTATTATTATTACATTGAAAATCCACTTCTAATATCATTATTCTTCATTGTACCTTCAAGATTTACAGAGAATGTAGAGCTATACGAATATTGATGTGAAGTAAGGGGACATTGGTGGCTGTGCTTAGGAGAATATGCCTCTGCCACTAGTCAACAAGGTGACAGAAAAGGTCGACGGTATCAAAGTGGGTTGTCTGCAATTTTGACTTTTCCTTGGTGCTCATGACAGTCAGAACGATGATTCTATCCCTCTTCGTTCAAGCAAGAAGACAGGCGCCAAAAGCAAGAAAGAAGTCAGGGAGCAGGCGAGAATCAAACGGTGTACTACAGTCTACCACAGAAATCCATCTAATGAGTTCGTATATAGGTGCAAGCAGAAGCGACCGAAAAGTTGCGAGAAATCTCGGTGAAGCATGGCCATGTAAATTGAAAAAGGTAAACATTCGCTTCTCCCGTCAGCATGTCGCTTTCGATTTTTTCAACAGGTTGATCCTTGCACCTGCAGAAAGGGTTAACATAACATGGTCAAGCATAGTTAATGCGTCCCTTCTAACGCATGAACTTGGTTTCTTCATCATCTTACCTGTTAGTTTCTCGTGTCAGGACCACTTCATTCGACTGCCGCCTGCCTTGCAAAAGTCGCGACCTCCCCCAAGTCGGAGAACCCAAACATGCAACTTGCCATCTGCGTATACTTTCCTAATGTCTACGAAAAAGATGAGGCCACTAAGGTAATATCGAAGTGAGTGGAGGTGGTATAATCAGCAGAACTCAATATTATGAAAATTCTCTTACGAAATCACGGTCTGAGGATAATCCGTTCGTCTCCGGTGGTGACAAGGCGAAAGGCCCAAGCTACCCCAGGCTGCGGAGCCAATCGCGAGAGCAAAGCTAGCCGTGAAGGCAAAGCAAGTTGGTGCAACCACAGGGAAGAATCTGCTTCTGATTCTGAAGACCCTCATAGTTCAGACTGGGATAGTGACGAAGGGTGGGCAAAGAAAGCCTCAGGTGCACTGAAGACTCGGAGGGCTACGTGTGCCAAGAACGCTGACGGCGACTCGCGATCGGAGTACGAGGGGGAAAAGACCTGGAAGAGGACGGTGAAATAGACTTAACCCACTATTTCTTCGATGCCCATCGCACGGCGACTTTCTCTCTCTTTGTCGAGCCTGGTATCACTCGTATATTTCTACTCCACTTTGTTCCCCTGCTATGTCAATGCGATGCACGTCTTCAAAATGTGAAATAATTTACAAAGGATATAGATACGAAATAGGGGGCTATATGAATATAAGAAAAAGAATTGTGATTCTGACGACTTAGTGCAATAGTAAATACTATCTTCCACTCATTGAAATGTTCCGCTCTCCTCCTTGTTGGGGGATGTGACTTCAGGAGCGGTTACATGCTTCCTCAACTTCTTGGCTTTGCGCTCGCCCTCCTCCCCTGCTGGATCCATCGTTCGCGTTCTTTTGAGATTACGCCTTGTGGACTTCCGTCGTTTCTTGGTGGAGTTATGCTCTTCGATGGGATCCTCTTCGTCCTCCGTCGGTTTGTAAGTGACGTCCTTGACTTTGCTCTTCCTGGGCTTTGTCTTCCCCTTGGATTTAGAGCTTGTAGGAGGACCCATTACTCCCATCTCCATGTCATCTGCTGGAGACGACCTTGTACGTTTCGCACTTGGTTCATTGTCCTCACTCGATTCCGACTCACTCTCGGTCTCGGCAATTGAAGACCCTTTCTCCGGATCCAGGAGTTTCCGCAGTACAGAACGAGACGTCGATGTTGAATCTGCGTTTGAGAGTGGAGGCCTGATCGACGTCGACGCAGGAGAGCGAGTAGAACCCGAGTAGCCCGGAGAGCCAGCGTAACTTCCAGAGTCCGCGTGACTCTTGGAAGGAAGTCTTTCCGAGATCGATTTAGGCACAGGTACTCGTCGTACAGGTACTTCTTCGCCTGGTTGTGGCAAATAGAATACCTCTTGCTCACGTAGGATGTCCAAACCGACTAGTTGCCTAAGAATGCCGATCAGGTTCTCGTCAAAGTCCAATGACTCGACGTCTTTGATCATTCGGCGGCTGTCTGCTTCAGTCGCGTCGCCGTGATCCTCTATCTCCTCTTCATCTATCAGCTCTCGATCATTGAGGCAACAGCCAGGAACCAAGAAACATATGCGAGGACCACCTTCCTCCTTAGGTAGACTAATCCTATGATAGCGACACTGGGACCTGGTTGAGCGAGCAGTTGACGTAGGCTGAGGCATGGAAAGTTGCCGGGCTGGAGGCTTTGAGGAAGTGATCGATTTGGCGGGTATGGCTGGTGTTGATGTATGAGATGGGGTATGAGAGTGCGAGGTGACTGACGGAGCAGGAGGAACTTGAGAGACTGATTCCTCAGAGTGGTTGGATGGAGTACTAGGTGTGGCATTAGAATTTGGAGGCTTCTCTGAATGAGGTTCCACAGTGATGGTGGATGCTGATTCGATGATCGGTGTCGTCGGGTCGGCTGGTATGGTGGAGTCAAGAGGTTCCAATGACAATGATGGAGCGGATGGTTCAGGAAGCAACGGCACAGATTGAGTGGTCTGGGATACCGCTGGTGCAAGGGGGGTAGCAGAACGTTGCTCTACTATTTGAGGCGACGAAGAAGCACGAGGGAGAATAGGACGAAAAATTGGCCTTGGCTGGGCCTTGGGTTGGTTGAAAAAATGACTATAAGACGTTTTCCGTTTCTGCCCATGTGCATGGAAGAGCGAGGTTGGAGGTGGTAATGCAGGTACCTGCCCATGCGGCTTATTTGTAGTGGGCGAAGGTTGAGAGGTGAGGGACTGTTCGCTCGGGGTAGAAGAAACCACCGACGAAGCGCGGGAGTTGGTTTTTTGTATGAGACTTGCTGCCATTAAACCCGAGCCTTTGCGACCTCGTGAAGACGATGCCGAAGACTTTTCTGTCGTTTCTGTCTTCGCTGACGGGTCCTGTTTGGAATTTTGCCTCGGGCGAACGTGTATTATATCTTCCACAATCCGTTCCGTATTAGCCTTCGTGTCATTCGCCTTGCCTTTCCGGTCCGCCTTAGAGCCTTTCTTTCCTTTACCTTTAGAGGCGGATTTTTCAGCCCTTTTCTCGAAATCAGGTGAGGAGTCGCGTTTTCTCTTCGTTAGCCGTTTTGAGGAATCCCCGTTGGCAGAATCCAAAGCAGGCGACACAATGGACATCTGAGAAGAATTGTCTTGCAGCGATACGGCCTTGTGCACAGGTTCGGCTGGGGTAGCTGGCTGAGGCCTGAAAGTTTTGTTAGTGGAATCTTGTAGTCTAAAGCCAAAACAATTGCTTACACCAGGGGGGTGTTGATATCGGAAGGATTTTCGTCATTTTCAACAGGCCCAGGAGCAATAGCGCTATCCGTACCCATAAGCTTGAATGGATCGTCAGCTTGTATAATCTCTTCAAACTGAAGAGTAGCAGCTGCGGGCGGCGCATTGAAGTCCGTTCGCGACAGGTTGACATCCTGTGAACCTGAAAAGAAATCAACGCCAGGAGGATACTGTAGTTCAAGTTCCTCATCGTCCAGAAGGTCGAGAGAGTCTTTTCCGCCCGTTTCTTTTTCCATGGTGGAATTTGATGACATGGAGTTATCCAGCGCGGCGTCTTCCTCTGACCCTTCGTCATGAACTGGGGGCAATCCGGAACCAGGGGTAGATAGACTATAAGGATATGGATCTGCCATTAATACGGGATCGGTTGACCTTCGCGATAGTGTGACACCCATGAACACGGAGGGTGTTCGTCGCGATAAAGCGACTGGAGATGGGCTATCATGTAGGTTTTGAAGGGCATCGAATCCTGGAATGTCGCCAAGAATGTCGTCTATGTGAGGACTCTGAAGTGCCGTCTCATCGGCTGCGAGAGAATCGAGTCTCAGCTGGGGAGGTAGGTCTGGTAGAGAAGGTTCTCGTAATGCTGTAGCCGACGATTCGCCTTCGGGGTATACAGGAACATGTCCAAGAAGTACCTCAGCTAGTTTATCCAGTGCTTGCCGATGAGGGTCTTCAATGGGGTCAGATGGCGTTATCGTCCTGGATGCTTCAGCTGGGGTGAACAGACCATCACTCTGTGTAGACGCCACAGACGCCTGTGCAAGTATCTGAGATGGACCAGGAGAAGAAGGCTGCTGCTTTAACGCCCGCAGAACAGAAGGAGGGAGCGAGACTGAAACAGGAATGACTTCTCCAGCCGGCCGAGGTGTGTTTACTGGACTGAGTATGAACTTAGGAGTTCCAGGTATGTTGATGATGAAATTGGGTTGGCGGCGAGATGGAGTAGGTAGCTGATCAGTAGGATCTGCAACCTCCGCGTTAGCGGTGACGGGCATAGGAACTTGCTGGGTGACCGGAGACGAAGTGGGCTCGTCCTCAGCGGGCAATATATCCATCGTGTGCGAATCCTCCTCTCCCAATTGAAATTCGCCGAGGTCGGATCTGTCCTTTCCTTCAGATACATCTTCGACGACTGTAGCTTCGTATTCGATTCGGGATTCGTGCATAGTAGCCTCCTCAGCTACGCCACTTGCCTCGGGAGTCATACCACGATCGTCAGGTTCCTAACGAATGTTGGTTTAAATACCCCGAAGAATCACAAGAGAAGAGACGCACCTCAGTCAGACGGCCCTCGGTCAGTGGTTCCTCTACTACGTAGCCGCCCTCATGATTCTCGACGTCCATTAGTGGCCATCCATCTTCAGAATTGACAACCGAAAGTATTTCCACATCCACGTCGTGGTGGCTTTCAACAAGATGGGTCTCATAGGTCTCGCTACCGTCTTCCTCCTCAACGACAACATCCCCTACTCCAGAATCGATCTCCCCTCCGAAATTCATCCGATCTCCCTTGGCTGGTCGCGTAGTCAAGTGGTTATCACCCTCTGATATCTCTTCGATTTCCACCTGCTGGCTAGTTGCAGACGAGGGCTCAGGACTTTCGCGAATCTCAGGCAATGGGATGTACCGTACCCCCTCTGAAGGTGGGGTCGGTAGCTGTCCAGAATCGTGCACATGAGAGGAATTATTGACGACTGGATGAGGGGCAGGAGCAGGTGCAGCCAGCACCAGCACCGGTTGTGGTGCTGATTCTCCAAGGTCTGGAGCGGATGAGGCATCACTACCGGCGCTTGTCTCGGCATCGGGAAGCCCTGAACCCTCAGCTGGCACTGAATGGGAGACAGTTAGTGGCCGCATATCAGGAAAACGAGAGATACAACTAACAGTGAGCGACCGCGTCATCGGTAGACTTGTCTTCTGATTCGATTGTGTCTGTGTCCTGCATAATTGAAATGACTTCTTCCGTCGACGTCTGTAATTTGTCGCTATGCATGGACGCGGCCTCCGGTGCAGGCGTTGCATACATGTCATCAAAATCATCTTCTTCAAGAGGAATATTTTCCATGAGGGGCACCGAAACAGACTCAGCATCAACAGGTATTTTGTCTGCCAACGCTTGTGGATCCTCGGCTACTGTGGTGGCATCCTGGAGAAGGTCATTTAGAGGCATTTCGTTGTTGAGAAAACCTGTGCCGAGACCGCCATTCGTTGCCTGATTGTCAACTTGAATAGCAAGAGGCGCATCCTCAACATGTTCCACAATGCTCGATTCTTGTGTCCTGTGAGATTCTGGAAACAATGAGAGTGAGCAACCTGGACGTTATAACTAAGAAATATTGCAAACCAGGCATCGAAATATGTGGTCGCTCTGCTTGATTGGGCTCGGCCACAGATATATCGTCAGGAACCGCATCTCCTGTGAAGTCCAAGGGTAGAACAACCTCAACGTCCGCCTCCTCATCCACGTTCCCGTAGATCCCTCTTGGGTCTTGAGCTTCCATCTGGTCATCATGCTCTAGTTCATCGAATTCTTCCTCTACACTCTGCTCCCTTTCCTTCTGTTGGTCTTCGTCCGAATCGTCGATGGTGAATATCTCAGCGTCGGCTGGGATAGGTGAATCCCGCTTTGACAAGGTTGCTGGCACGTAATGACTAGGCGGTATAATTTCCTGATCATCTTCAAACTCTTCATCCTCCTGGTCAGAGCGCAAATCATTTGGGATAGGAGTAAGACCACCAGGAGTGAGAAAGGCGTCAATGCCACTATCTTCATCCGCAGTCCCAGAAAGATGGCTTGGGTCAATAGGAATGCCCGGAAGGGTACGAACATCACCACCAGAGTAGAAATCTTGTGCATATACCTCGGGACCTTCCCATGCGTCTGGGATGTCTACTGGACCACTTTCGTCAACCTCATGAGGTGGGAACGCTTTGGGGTCGTGAATATCAGGTTAACAGCCGAGGTAGAGTTCAGGTAAACCTACAAGTATCATGATTCAGGGGTTGCAAATCATCGATGTCTTTCGGTTGACTCTCAGAGTATATTTCCTCTTCATCGGCATACAGGATCTTGAAATCTTCCTTTGGGGCATAAAGTTGGGGTTCATGGGCAGGTGTGCCGTCCAAGGAGCTGAGTCGGTTCGGGTCTATTTCAGTGCCAGGTTGGAATCCAATGTCTCCTCCAGAGTAGAAATCTTCAGCATATGTTCGAGGGCCGGACCATGGGTCATGGATGTCGGGTGGTGCCCGTGAGCAAGAATCTGGTAAACCACGACGAGGAGGAAAGGCTGAAGGAAATTGAGCGACGGAGATGAAAAAAATGGTGATAAAGACTTACATGTGTCGTCTTGTAGCGGTTGCATGTCTTCGACGCCCTCGTTCTCTTCAAGTACTCCGTCCTCTTCATCGCCTTCCCCGTATTCACCAACCTCGTAATCATCCCTGTCGTATTCTTCATATTCATCGTATTCCTCTTCCTCTTGTAGTCCGTACTGACCACCATCCACAACCCGGGGTTTCACCAAAGTCTCGAAGGATCGCCCGGGTTGGTTTAGATCACGGACGTTATTCTGATCTTCTTCTTCGTATTCATCATACTCTTCATCTAGCTCTCCATCCCCGTCTCCGTCTTCTTCTTTCGCCAGTTCCTGAGCTTTTGTTTCGTGCTGTGGCTCCTCCTCTTCGTCTGAAACGAGCTCAATGACTTCTGGAGAACCGCCTGTCGCAAATTGGGTCTCTTCATCATCTTCCTCGTCGTAATATTCTTCGCCATCTTCCTCATCATACTCCTCTTCGTACTCCATTTCGTATTCGTCCTCCTTCTCGTCCTCTTCTTCGACTTGCTTTGGCTTGGTTTTCCTGGGGGGCCCTATCTTCACAGGCGGTGATAGAGCATATGAGGAGCTTTCTCCAGCATCCCAAGACTGCTTCTCATCTGTAAAGTTGTCCTCCTCGTCACTATCGTCATCGTTGTTGCGCTCAACCTCTTCCTCCTCCTCGTCTTCCAGACCGCCTTCCAGGTTGACCGCTAGTTCTTGGACTTCATCCTCATCTTCCTCGTCCGAGGAGACAATTTCGATTGGCTGAACGCGATTGCCATTTCCGAAGCCAGGACCATCACGAGGATCGCGTGCCTTGCCCTTACCAGCGCGTCGTGCCTTGATTTCGGCGAACGAATCGTCAGCTACTTCGTCAGCTTCGTCGCCAAGTTCCAGTTGGGAGTATCTCGGCAGAGTGCCACCATGAGCGTCCAGCCTCTTTGGTCCTTCTAATTGCAATTGCTCGTCTTCACCTAAAGCGCGTCGAAGCGCGCCGGTGATGCCACCAATCCAGGCGTCAAATTCTGGCTGCGTAAACTTTTCATAAGGATTTTGAATTGGTGCACGCGATGTCTTGGGTTTCACAAGCGCGTGCGACGAAGTGGAAAAAGGTGTAGGGTGCGGCGGAGCAGGAACTCGCGGGGTGTAATGATATGGTGTCGACATTGATGCAGAGCAGTCAAGCTTTGGACCAAGGAGAATCGATGGCCTTGCACAAGAGCTGTCCAAGATTAGCGGAGTGCCTTGGCCACAGAGCAAGAAATCAACATCGACGAAGTCAAGACAGAGAGACTCGACTCATGGGTGCCATGACCAAATTTGACCCACGTGACTTCCTCATTTATGCACGGACCGCTAGCTGCCGGATTCTGGTACCGTAGTGGCGCGTGGTTCGTCTTTTCACCATCACCATTACAGGTGACTCTGGTTCACTTTCGTCTTCCCAGCGCGATGTGGGCTATAAAAAGGAAGTGACCAAAACCCATCATCCCGCCAGAACGCGTTAGAATGGCCTTGCCTTTGACAGCACGAGCTTTCGACCCGGGCACCATTCAGCACCTTTTCGATGCAAGCCAAAGCCTAGAGCCAAAGTCTGTTCTTATACAGGCTTCTGTCATGACTGCACTATCTGTTCGTTTATGGAATTTCGATGTTGACTTTCTCTCAATCATCCTCAGATCTTGACCGTTATCACGTTCAACATGTTACGCCCAAGAAATAAGGTGCCTCATCTCGGGGTTTCTAGGAAATGTTGAGCTGAAGCATGCCCCACAGATTGTTTACGAGCCCAAGATGACCTATCACGCCCCAGACAAGAAACCTCCTCGCATATCAAGCTCATTCTGCGGTTGGATTCCTCCACTGTGTCGCAACCGCGAACCCGAGCTTTTCAATAGGATTGGCCTAGATGCTATAGCCTTTCTACGATTCTTGCATTTGATGCGATGGCTCTTCACTCTTACGGCCCTGGTTGGCTGTGGGACACTCATACCCATCGATTTTATGTATACCTTGTCAAATAAACCGGCAGAGTACGACCTCCTCAGTGCCATGACCATCCGCGACGTTCATGGTGTCCGCCTCTACGCTCATATTGGACTCACATACCTCATAACCCTATTTCTTATACTTTTGGTGAATCACCATTGGTACGCGATGTATCGACTCAGGCAGAAATGGTTCAGGTCAACCGAATACCAGAACGCGTTTTACCCTCGCACTCTCCTAGTCACACATATACCTCCAAGGTTTCAGTCCGACCAGGGTCTCCAGAAGATCTTCACCGGCATGAAACTCCCATACCAAGTGAACTCGGTGCACATAGGCAGACATGTTGGGGTGTTGCCCGAACTGGTCGAAAGGCACAACGATACAGTGAAGGAATTTGAGGATATCCTCGCCAAACATGCAAAGAAAGATCCTTCTGGGGAAACCCGGCCCATGATACGAGTTGGGGGGATCTGTGGGCTTGGAGGGAGAAAACAAGACGCGACGAAATATTACACGTAAGTTCTATTTCACTTCAGTGTGGACAATTGCCTGAGGTTATAATTAGGACGAAACTCAAACATACGGAAGCTTCTGTTCAACAGTACCGCTCTCAACTCAATACGCATAAACCAGAAAACTTTGGTTTTGTCTCCATGGCCTCCATCCCTGCTGCCCATGGTGCCGCGTATGAGCTGAGGAACGAGCATCCAAAAGGACTAACCATAAAGCTCGCGCCAAATCCGAAAGATATCGTAAGTACAAGTCTTCTATTATCGAATTTCCTTCTAACAGCAGACAGTTTTGGAAGAATATTGGTTTGTCAAGGCCACATCGAAGATTTCGAAGGGCAGCTGGCTTCATCTTACTAGTCTTCTTTTGTGCTTTGAGTCTCTTGCCATTATTTCCAATCGCCTCACTGGCTAACTTGGACGCTGTAAATACCTCGAGTCTATTTTTTATTCTTCCTTCCTGACGTCTCCACACAGCTTGCCCAGTCTGGATACATTCCCTTCCTTCAAACCTGGGTTTCTGTCTCCCCTGCGACTTACACTCTCGTGTCAGGGATCGTTCCTCCTGCAGTAGCTGCCATTTTCAGCAACTTTCTACCTCGACTGATGCGCTGGTTGTCCAAATACATGGGTGCATACACGACAACCAGCCTGGATCGAGTAGTCGTGGCGAGATACTTCACCTTTATGGTAGTCAGCCAGTTGATTATTTTCACGATTATTGGCGTCATTTTTCGTGCGTCCTGTTCTAGACTCCATTATTTTTCATTGACTTCCTTGGTATGCCTTTTCAGAGTCGATTCTAGAGATAATTCAAGCTGCAGAACTTCAGACCGTTACTCTCAAACTCGTGTTTGACCACCTCCACGGTGAGCAGACCCCACTTCTCTATTGGAAATGCGAGCCATTTATGTAGACATATAGAACTCCCCGCAAGAATAACTCGCACATATGTTGATCAGTCAGCCTTCTGGCTGAAGTGGTTCCCGTATGTATAGTCCAGGCTACTAATGTGGCCGAGCTGATTCCTTATCTTCTCGAAGCTTGAGAGGCTTTCTGGTCTTGTTTGACCTTGCCCAGTTGGCCAATCTAATGTTGGTCCGCCTGAAAACGAAGTAAGTTCGCAGGGGGGACACCGTCTGCGT
>Ga0247741_1000112_pt1 | contig 58202 bp, 79 predicted proteins | sample UWRJL213509R2_FD_180945 | JGI IMG/M metagenome (GOLD analysis project Ga0247741, IMG submission 180945) | Plant litter microbial communities from Arlington Agricultural Research Station in Wisconsin, United States - UWRJ-L213-509R-2 | ecosystem: Environmental > Terrestrial > Plant litter >... | reverse complement strand
CAACCTACGGCGCGAGCAACGGCGCCGGTTGAATAGTGTTTTTCTTGAGATTTCATAGCACCTATCACCACCTTAAACGTCTTTAAAATATGCTCGTTAGCCTTTACCCAGACCAGATTAGACAAGCCCCTCAAGTGCAAGGCGTGTATGTAATTACCCACGAACCAACGGGCAAGGTTTACGTCGGCATCGGGGCTAACATTGCAAAGCGGTGGGGCCACCATCTCTCTCGGTTACGGCAGGGATGCCACAGTAATCGCTTTCTTCAATCTGCATGGAATGCCAGTGAACCCACTGATTTTCAATTCAACGTTCTCGAAATCATCTCCGACGCGGAAGGGCTGAGAACTCGCGAAAACTTCTGGATCAGTCTCTTCGATTCCCACACCTCGAAAAGCGGTTTCAATATTGTGACTCATTCGCGCACCCCTCAGACCAACCCCATTGGCGAAAGACAGTACGCTTCTGCCGAATCGTTATCAGAATTAAGGGTTACGCTTGAATCTGAAACCTCTTATTTAGGAACCTCACCACTTGCCAGGCGGTTCGATTGCTCCGTTAACACCGTAATAAAATATCGCCGTCAGATTAGAAATGATCGCCCCAAAGAAGAAGTGATTTCAACAGGCGCGATGCTTGGTGACTGGATGACAGAGAAAATACCAACTACCGATTTTCAAGCTAACCCAGAATCCGAAAACCTGTCCCTTGACTTTTGATGCACACGACGGGCCGTATCGTCGGACTGGCGCAGTTGGCGGGCTAGGTCGTGCGAGGTGTAAATACGCATGGGAAGGGGCTCCCGATCATATCGGTGACGTCAACAAAATGATAAGTGAGCGAAAGTGGAAAAAAGTGCGGGGCATGGGTCAATCCTCAAATCTCTCCACATCACCAAGCGATTTCCACAAAGCAGCCTCGGCAAGCAGATAATTCCCGTCTTTGTACCAGAGCATCATTTCGAGCGCCCGATAGTAGGTTCTGGCATCCACGAACGACACTCCGACGCGGTACTCCGCTAACCCTGCTTCATCTCGCGTGACACTGAGGCAGATTCCTAAATGCTCGTTGATAATGGGCTTGCTGGGGCCGCGTGTGGGGCGTGGCGGGTGGATAGTGGCCATAGCGGGTAATCCTCATATCGCGCCTGAGCGCCTATCTCGTGTCGGAATCAAACCAGCTTGAAGCGCGGCTTAACTCCCCGACGCGCTTTCTCGGCAAGCATTTTCTGCCGCTCTTTTTCATTCCGGTATCGTTCATGCGCCGCGTCAATTTCAGCCAATCCCATCTCGATAGCCTTGCCCAATTCCTCATGCTCGGCATCGGCGCACAAATCCCATTTGTCAGGGTGGGAGCCACCGAGGATGATGTCCACTCTCCACCTCTCGTGAATAACGAGACGGGTGATTTTGACATCGTAGCCTTTGCGGGCCAGTTCATCTAGTCGTTCGAGCATAGCTTCAACCTCACCATCTCCTCTTCGATTTCAGCCAGCGAAGGACAGGGCAAATAGTACGTCACCATACCTAGCGCCGTGACGTTAGGCAACGGATTGGAAATGGCATAATAGGCACCGCGCTTGAACATCTCCCACGCCGCCTTGTCTCTCACTTCCTGCTGCTCTTGCGCGGTGTCGAGGGCGTCCAGTAGTTCAAGAATAGTCATGCTCAACATCCGTTTGTTACCATTCTCTGGCTTGTACGGATTGCTCATGCAAGACTGAGCTTTACGGCGCAATTCGTCTTTTCGTTCCTGTGTCATTTCCCCTCCTGTGCCTCTTGAGTGAGGGCGGGTCGAAGCGCGAAGTTGAAAACGCCATATTCGCAGTTCGTCGATTCTTCGACTTTTGCGATAGCTTCACGAAGACGGGCTATCTCCCGCCTCTGCTCTTCATCGCGCCGTTCGTGGGCAGCGAGGGTTTCGTAGATAGCCGCGTCCATCGCATCAACGAGCCTGAATCCTACTGTGCTCGAAATCTTCACACAACCTGTGCCGGACAGTTTCAGGGTGCGCCCATCAATGAGCTTGACGGGTTCGGGTGTGGCTTTCGGCTCCCCAAACTTTGCCAGATATTCGTCAGTGAGCCTGACTTGCGCCACAGTCGGCTCTAGCCCGCCAAACGCGCTCCCTGGCTGTCCCGGTGCATTATTCACGGTGCATAGTTCGTTGTGGTGCGTAGCATGGGGGCAGCGTTTATTCCCGCACTCACCACAAACGATCATGCCCGCGTAGTTGGGGTTACACGCCGCGCATTTGCAGCCGTTGGGATTCATCTCCAATCGTTGCTTCAGGACTCCGAGAAACTCTGTGAAAAAGTTGACGGGTAGGGGTTCGGGTATTGGGTTGCTCATGAGTTTGCTCTCTACTGCTGTTCGCGGGCGCGGTCTTGTAGCCAGCGGTGTAATTCCCGCGACTTCAACGCCTCTTCTTGCTGCGCAATGCCTTGACGACGGCGCTGTTGGTCAATCAATTCTTGAAACGTTTCTGGTTGTTTTTCATTTGCCACGCTCTGCCCCCTCAGCACATTCAAGTGCTGCCAGTCCCTTTTCCGTAAGTTCGTATTTTCCGCTGGTCGACCGCCTAATCGCGTCATTTCCTTTCATATTTGAAAAGGTATCCATGTAGACCGCACACCCTGGTCGACCACTTTTCATCAAGCGAAATGGGCCATTGGGGACGCTAACCAATTCCCACCCTTGACTCATTCTTCGCAGAGCATAAAGAGCAGTTTGGGATAAACGGTTCACGATTCCTTCACCCCCAGCCGCAAGGCCAGCACGGCAGACACCGAGAGCGGGAAGGGCTTCAATTTGATTAGCCACGCTCCGAAAGAAGCCCAGCCCTTTTCAGCATCCTTGGCGTGCAGAATCCTGAGTTGAACATTCAAAGCTTCGATTTCTTCGGTTGTCATGGCATCAGTAACAAGCGCCATCGAATCGCGGGAGTCAGTAAACAGCGCCACCGAGTCGTCCATTACGCTTTCGGAAATCTGCTCGTAGTCATCAGGGTAGGCGGTGTAATGGCGCCCCGATACCCGCTTATTGAGCCACACGCAGAATGCGCCATTCATTTGCTGGATGGTCAACCCAGTGAGGGCGAGGAGTTGGGCGTTAGTCAGCATGGTAAAAATCCTTGAAACATTTCGTTCAAATGTTCAACCGATTTGATAGGCTGGGCCCCTGCAAACGCATGGCGATAATACCACGTGCCTGTTTCATGATCATTCACAAGTTCTGGGCCGTCTTGCCAGCGATAATGCAGACAATAACGCCGCTGGACAATATCAGGAACTGGAATTTCCGGCTTTGCCATCATGGCGCACAAGGCGCGAAATATCGCTTCGCTCACTCTGTTCCTCCTTTGGCCTCGTCAGGGGAAGCCACAGCCGCCTTCTTGAGCGCTTCTTGAGCCACGCACACAAAACAGGCGACTCCTTCTGCGTGCGGTAAATCATCATGGCTGTAGGTATCAACGATCCAGCGCAGTGAGCCCGCCAGAATATCCTCTGCCGATTGCTCTGGCTCTTTGTCCCAGATTTCTATTTTAGGAACACGCCCTGACCAATCCTGAAGAACGAGGGCCGTATTTTCTGTGGCGCCCCACCCCCAAAGCCACGCCATAATGCGGCATTTCCATCGCGGGTGCGCATACGATAGCCACGCAACGCATCGACTTCGCAGAAAGACGACTCTATATTTTTGATTGCTTATGCCTTCACCTTTGCCTTTGGCGCCTTGGCCTTCTTCGGTTTTGCCTCAAATATCTCCGGCTTATTCTGCCAACACCAAACGAGTGCCCTCGCATCTGCGATGTCGCCGCCAACGTCCTTTTCGGCGTCGTAGTCGGGCCACAACTCGGCAGCGCGCTTCTTCATGCGGAACTTATTCGGGTCTTTGCCTCCACACCCCGTAAAGGCCAGTTTGAGCGCGTTCGGCATCACTTCGACGGTTCTTATTCCCAACAGCGCGCAATGCACGTCTAAGCGATTGGAAAGACTCACAGAGCAATATATCGACTGGCTGAATTTCATGGACGCGTAGTTATTCTTCTCATAGATAACCACATCGGGCTTCTGAAGCAGTAGTGTGGATTCTGCCCATTTATCGAAACGATGGAAGCGGAGCGCGGGGTTTTCTTTGCCTTTGATGTGAAACTCTTGAGCGCCTGATGTGATGCCGTCCAAGTCGCCAACGGCCCAGCCAGTTCGGGCCACAGACATATCAAAGCCCATTACAACAGGCGGTGCGCCCTCTACGCACTTGGGGTTGGGATGGGTCATGGGGTTAGCTCCAGATATTTTTCTTGGCACCAGTAGGCGATTATCTGCGGGACACAACCGTGATTTTTATAGCCGTCTAGCATTTGCCCGACGATGTACTGCCCTAACTTCTGGCGAGTGTCAAACCATTCCGGTGGCTTTCCGACGTGCCAATTTTCCTTAAATCCCACATGCTCAAAAGCCCCAATCACGAACTCTTTATCGAATGTAACGCCAACCCAGTCGGTGTTGGAAGTGAACTCCGCAACCCACTCCATTAACTCATCCATTCCCTGATCGAGCAAAACCGAATTAAGCTTCTCTTCGAGTTCGTTTACTTTCGCCTGAGCCTTTGCAATTTCGGCGAGTCGGTTTTGCTCGTATGCGATGCCCTCAGGCGATTCCTGCCAAGCTTTGCGCGCAGCTTCCATGCGCCTGTTCCAATCATCAACTAAGCCTTCAGGCGTCGAATCAGGCTGTGCCCGCATCTCCATGTCGTTGAACGTAAACGACACTGGGGCATTAATCTCTCTGGCTTGAGCCACCGCTGCCTTGCAAGACTGTGAAATTGATTCGCCTATTCCAGGCACGTAAATATTTGATTGATTGTTAGCTTCCATCGTATCCCCCTTCGGCGATTAACGCCGTACCATCAGTTTTAGGCCAAAGTTCGGGGAACGTCACACCAGAAGCGAGAGCACGCTTTACATAAAATTCAATATATTCCACCGATAGTGGCATTGCTGAGTCATCTTCACTAAACAGCGGATAGCTAGATTCAAAACGCCAGCCAGCCGCTTTGGAAAATACAAGCCAGGTGAAGCCCAACTCCTTCGCCCTCGCTATCACTGTTTTTGCATCGAGGTCAGGCATCAATTATTCTCCCTGTGTGCTCGTAAAAACTTTTGCATTTCCACGATTTCACGCATATAGAGCTCACGCGGTATTTTTGATTCATAAGGTTCACAGTCCAAAGCTTCAGCACGGGCCGCTGCGACGTGAACTAAATCGGCGTGAAGGAAAGACAACGTTTCATTACTGGCGACACAAAACACTTCTTGTAGATCAGCGGGCACTTCGACTTCTGGCACTAAGGAGGCATCCTGCAAATCACGAAGGTGAAGCGAGGCTCTGCAGCGTGTGAGCAAATCAATGATGGTTTGAGCATGGTCACACGCTGCTCTGTCATCCGCAGAAGGCACAGTTCCGTGAATCGCGATCACTCCATTTTCATAGGTGATTTGCTGCTTAATATCGGCTATCAGTTGTTCATTCATCGGGTTTTACCTCATGGCCGGGGCAAGCGCCGCCAGCGTAATCAAAATCGGGACATTCCTTTTCGGTGTAGCCAACGGGTAAAACCTTGACGCCCTGTGCGAGATTCGCCTTGAATCGCTCTCGGATTTCGTCAGGGGACAAGTAATTCCCTTCGTCGCCGTGACATGCGCCTCGCCATTGGTTCAGGTCGTGGTTTTTAAGCACGCCTTCAATGTCAAGGTGGGCGTGGAACCATTTACCCATCGTTCACCTCACTTAAATCAGGCTCCGCAGCGGTGGTTGGTGGGGCAGAGGGAGCAGCGCGCGGCATCCAATGGGTAGTTCTCGGCCACGTAATAGGCCCGAAGGTCGCGGGGGTGTGAAAGCCATCTTCCTCATTCCAGTAGCCCTCGCCCGCGTTGCGGAGTCGTAGCCCTGAAAATGGCGCTTCGCTGGAAACTGCTTGCGAAATTCTTGATAGGACATCGTCTCTTACTCCTGCCGCAGTAGGGCAGGTGGGATTTCTAGCTCAAATGAGAACGGCTTTACCGATTCGGTATCCCAACTGCATTTTTCATCAAACTCAATCGCTTCGTCTGGCAGCGTCAGGTCATCGAGGTCAATCCATCTCTTCGCCTCCCTGTCGTAAACAGCGAGTTCGCCCATAGCCACGTGCGCCTCGTAACGCGGCAGAAGTACCGCGCCAATCGCCAAGGCCAGAGCATTCTCGGCACCCTCTGTGGGGTCGCCAACATTTATTTGGTGTTGTGTCACATCAATTCGCATCGTTAATCCTTCCTAGGGTGTGGGGGAGTTAGTCAGTCGCTCTTATAGCTTAATTTTTTCGTCAGGGAAAATTGCGTCGAAAGTCACATCACTAGATCGGCTTTCTTCCGTTTCAACTGTAACGACTTCCATCATCATTTCGAAACTGCTCTCCTGAATCTGAAAGAAGAGTTGCCGCTTGTCGTACTCACTAAGCGAATCGGGCAAGTCAAAGTGCGCTTCATCTTTTGAGACAACGCCGGGCCCTAACCCAAAATCCTGAGCGCAATTCTTGATAACGACTTGACGCTTGAGAATCAATTTCACATCAGCACCTCCACTTTTCTCAAGTAATCCTGAGCAACAGAACGAAGCTGCTTGAGAGTAAAGCGACTCTCGCAGCACCAGTTTGAAATTTCCTGTCCAACGCCAACCAGTGCCCAGATTGAGGGGGCAACTTCTGGCTTGCCTCCACAAAATACAGGTACATCGAGACGACGGGCGACTAATTCCGCCTTAACAGTAGCTTCGCACACCACTTTGCTGATCTGGTCACGGTTTAGGGTATTGAGGGTTTGCATAATAAATTCCTTCGCTCTCGTTCTACATTTAATTATAACCTATAGGTCGTCTCTTAGGTAGAGTTTCAAGGCGACTTATGATAAAATATTTTGTAGAATGATGAGCATGAAAGAATCTATTTCCAAACTCAAATGCCTCATCTGTGGTCACACCTGGTTTCCTCGTTCGACTGAGCGCCCCGCTCTTTGCCCCAAGTGCAAAAGTCTTCGATGGGATAAGGGACCACGCAAAGCAAAACCAAATGAAAACCCTACCTAGTCTCTTTTGCCTCGCGAAATAGAAATTGACCACGTTGTGCCTGTCACGGCGGGCGGCGGAAACGATTACCATAACCTCGTGGTCGCTTGTTTCCCATGCAATATGCGAAAATCTGCTCATTCAGGTGGGTTCATGATCGCTAATGTAAACCCATCACTCCGCGCGTGGTGGCAAGATTTTCTTACGAATCCTCCTAAATCTCCATTGCCCGATATTGAGACATTAAGCATCGATGATTTGTCAGAGAAAGAGATGCTTTCTGCGGCAATGGCGATTCTTGGTAAGCGCAAAAGCGAGAAGAAAGCCGCGTCTTCAAAGGCCAACGGCGCCAGAGGTGGCCGCCCCCGCAAAACCACCGAAGAAGAGGACGCAACCAAACACGCCCTCACCCTCGAACCAGAAGGGGATTAGGGGATTTCAAAGAACACGGCGGGCATAGAATTTACCTCTCGGCATTACCCGCCGTGTTATGCCGCTCAAACGTCTCTAGGCTCAATTAGTAACACCGAAATGTTGGCGACATGCGCACTCGTGGTGCGGCTTGCGGCCTGTGTGTTGCTAAATGAGCGTGCATTCATTAAACATCGGGTTGTCGTAGAGAACGCGCTGGCGTCCCATTTCGGCATAATCAGGGTTCAATTCGCACGCTAGGAAATTCCTGCCCAGCCGCTGCGCGACCATCGCGGTAGTCATAGCGCCGCCGAACGGATCGTAAACAAGGCCACCGTCAGGGCATCCGGCCAAAATGCACGGCTCGACCAATTTAGGCGGGAAAGTGGCGAAGTGAGCGCCTTTGTAAGGTTGGCTCCCCAGTGTCCAAACCGTTCGTCGATTCCGTGTTAGTCCGCTTAGAAATTCCCGATAATAGCCGTTCAAGGCTTCTTTCGCTTCAGCGGCAAGTTCCATAACGGCAGGAGTGTTTTTCCCAAAACCCGTTTGCGTCACTTGAGCCTTACCCGCGTCACACATTCCGACTGAGCGAATCGCGTCTATGTGCGCCTGAGTCAGCCCCTTTTCTTTTGCGATTTCGTAGGCGCGGGCCAGCTGTGGCCGGTATGAATTACCTGACTTCGTTCTGTGGATTTCCGCGCCATCATCGCCGTATTTTGTGCCCCCAAAACGGGGAGCCTTCCCGCTTGAGCAACGGTCGCTCGTGGCATCGGCAACGGGTTCCGCTATGGCGTCAGCATCATAAAAATAACTCGAGCTCTTACTGAGCAAAAACAGGGTTTCGTGCGCCTTAGTCGGGCGGTCTTTGGTGCTGTCTGGCATCGGGTTCCTTTTGTGCCAGATGATTTCAGAGCGGAGATACCAACCATCAGCACGCAGGGCAAAAGCAACCGTCCACGGAATACCGATTAAATCCTTTGCTTTCAAGCCTGGTGCTTTGTTCTTGCTGCCATTATCGGGGCACGCTGACGCTTCGGCGTGCCTGCCTTGCTTCCCCATGCCAGAACCCGCGTAAGAGTCCCCTAAATTCAGCCACAAAGTCCCGTCTTTGCGCAACGCGCGCCGCACATCTCGAAACACTTCCACCAGTTCCGCCACATAAGCCTCTGGCGTCGATTCAAGACCAATTTGCGCGGCGTTATTGTAATTCCGAAGGTTGTAATAGGGCGGCGACGTAACCACGCAATTTAGCGAATTGTCGGGGATTTCGAGACCACGCTTGCGCACATCTCCAACTAAGATTGAATTTTTCATTTTGTGACTCTCAAAATCTACGCTGCCTCATTCGCACAAAATAACTGGTCTGAGGCTCATGCGGCTCAGTGACCGGCTGGTAAGCAATCATCGCGGCGTAGCGCATCTTGCTACGTTCGGCATCTTGAGCGCGTCGGCACTCGTCGGAGCAGAGGTGCAGCTTCATTTCCCGTCTCGCCATGTGTTCGTGAGCTTCGCAGCACCAGGGGCACATCGAAGTCACGAGCTTTAGGGTCATGGTGTATTTCATGGCTCTTCTAGGCCCTTTCCGGCCACGTTGCCCTCTTGGGGTGGTTAACACGTGGATTACGCGGCTGTGGCACGTCTGAGGCGCTTTCTAGCCCCTTCGTCTTGGCTATGGCGTCTAGGGCAACATCGCGCCAGTGATCGCGCTCTACAGTGACTCGATAGTTAGCGCGCCTCTTTGCGCCGTCCCTCTCTCGCCACGATACCAGGATTTCCTCGATCAGTTCTTCGATAGCGGGGTTTTGGGCTTCTGGGGGTGCTGCTTGATTCGTGGCGAGGATTTGGCGTAGGTCGTTTTTGGTTAGCCGGGACATCTCGCCTCCTCTGGCTTCAGCCGTTCCAGCAACGTCTCGCGCTCGATGGGGTTAGGGGTTTTCATGCGAACATCTCCATTTGAAGCGGAGACTCTGCGACTGGCTTAGATGGGCGGCAGTCCTTTATCATTTTTTCGAGGCTGGAAAAGGCTTTGTCGGCTTCTCGCATACATGCCCGAATCTCTTTTAATATTTCTTCCGGCGTGCCAATTTCTTCTGCCTCGATCTTGACAGAGGCTTTCGGCTCTTCGGGCAACGGCTCCGTTCTTTCTCGCGGCGTAGCTGTCTTGTGCAGATGAACGCAGCACGTCGGGATATTCGTACCGCTGGTAACAAACGCCTTTGCCGGAACGTCTAAAACGCTGCCGTAATCTGAAACAAGTTCACGAAAGGCCACAGTTTTCTTATCGCTTTGGAAATCAAACTTGGGCGTTATGGCCACGATTTGCCCCTCATCTGCCAACATCGACCAGGCGTGTTCGATATGCGTTATCCAAGCTTTCTTATCGCCTTCCACCGAAAACGGAGGGTTCATCGGAATCAGGTCGTACTTGTGATCAGGTCGATATTCAAGGAAGTTTTCGCCAACTAAATTCACGCCCTTCGATTCCAGCACGCGCCGATTCAGTTCATTCATCTCGCAACAGTCGATTTGCCATGACTCGGACCATCGCCGGAAAGCATCAACCAAGGCGCCTTGTCCTGCGGAAGGCTCCAAAACACGCGCGCCACTCACTGGGAGGCAATCTTCTTTAATCATCGCGAACAGCTTGTCACCTGCGGCATCAGGCGTCGGGAAGAACGCCAACGGGTTCTTGGCGGGCATCATCCCGCTTTCGACGACAGCCGCAAAGAGCGGGCGTGGGTCGAACGGGAACAGGTGCGCTTTTCTGGAGCCGTTCCATTTGCCGCCGATTCGCATTAGCACTTCATTCACAGCTGCGTAATCAGCGCGGTCCAATTGCTTGCAGGTCAGCTTTACGGCTGTTTCGGTGACCTCAGTTTGGCTTATGAGCAGAGCCAAGATGCTGGGCAAAATTGGGTGTTTGAGTTCTTTCATCGTTCAATCTCTCCATTAACTCCCCAGGGGGAAGGTGGTTAGGTGCGGGAATTGGTTTCCCACGGGTTCAGGCTTTTCATCGGCGCTCTGGCGGTTCACCAAACTGCGCCCTCTCCAAATAGCCCTTCATCGAAATCGTGAGCGTTTTCAGATTTCGGAAATTGATAATTGTCTTTACTGTTAAGTGAAGTAACAGTTACTCCACTACTCTCACTGTTATTAATAGAAGACTGATGGTTATGGGGGACATAGAACCCAGGGACAAATTGTCCCCCCTGTTTTCGCGGCGCATTTTCCGGCACGCCTTCCGGCCTTCCATTTTCTGGCGGAACGTATTTCGGTTTTCGCGGAATATGCTCCAGCTTAATCTCGTAAATCTTCACGCCGAAAGCGGTCTGATCGTAGGGCAACAGGATTCCGTCGTCGCGCAAATCGGCCACGATGCGTTTTATCTGGCGATGGGAGTAACCCGTTTTCCACGCGACGAGCGGAAGTGCTGGAAAAACGTTTTTGCCTTCATGGTCAGCATGGTCAGCCATCGCCATTAAAACCCAGGCTTTGTTGAACGGCAGGTCGCACTCCCAGACCTGCGCCATGACCTTAACGCTCATTTCATGCCCCATCCGGCGATTTCAAGGCGGCAATGCGGGCCATTGCGTCGCGTTTGGTCATAGTGGCTATCTCGGCAGCAGGAACGCCCAAATATCGCATCATTTTCTGTTGTCCGTCCGTTGCCATAACCGGGTTCGAGGCGAGGTAAGACGCCGCCTCTTTTTCGCGCATTCCCACGGCGGCCTGCGGGTCAAGGCCGTTTTGAATGAGGTCGCGCACCTGCCACGGGCTGGCCCAGCCATGCTCCTTCCTCGACTCCATTTTGGAGATGAGTTTGGACGCTGTAGCCTTGGTCATTCCCTCGGTGGAAATCGCCCGTTTTTGAAGATAAAGCGCCTGTTTTTCGCTGCATGGCGTCGTGTTTTCCCAGACGGCGCCCGCCTTCTGGGCGATGCCGTAAATGTCGCACGCGGTCAACGGATCGAACTTTGAAGCCTTCACCGAAACCACGCGCCGCTGGATACGAACGCGGCGGGTTTCCTCGTACTCCATTTGCGCCGATTCAAGGGCCAAATCGAGCGATTGGGCGCCACCAGAAGCCAATATCTTCCGCGCGGCTTCCACGACCTCATCTGGCGTCTCGCTGTTATCGTAGAGGTCAACGGGCGAAACCAGTTGGTGTTTACCCGTCAAAAACGCAAAGTCCACCACGCGGCAATTCTTTTTTTCGGGATCGCCTTCTTCGGGTAGACGAGTACCACGCCCCACCATCTGCGAATAGAGCGCGCGGCTCTTGGTAGGACGGCAAATTAGCACAGCTTGAATACGCCGGTCGTCATAGCCCTCAGTGGCAACAGCGCAGTTGCAAAGCACCTGGAATTTTCCAGCCTGGTGGTCAGCAAACTTTTGGGCGCGGTCAGAATCGGCGCCCGCTACAGCTTGCGCCGAAATACCGACATCACTGAGTGCTTGCGCCATTGCCCGCGCCGATGAAACATTGGGCGTGAAGCAAATAGTGCGGCGTCCTTCCAGCGCGTTGGTGTCAACCAAAGAATTAACAAGTACGCCGATATTTTGGTTGATCTCGCGTTCTAAATCGCCCTGGTTCAAATCGCCCGCAGTCGTGCGCAAATCCTTCAAATTGATGGGCGGATCGGTTTTTAATTGGATGGCCTCGATAGGAACGAGCCAACCATCCTGAGTCGCGCTTTTGATGTTGTATTCAAAAGCCAGGGACTGAAAAACTTGCCCGATGTTTTCTTTATCGAGACGGTCTGCGGTCGCTGTAAATCCGGCAACACGTAAGCGGCCTTCTTGCATACCGAAATGATTGAGAACATCTCTATAGGATTGACCAACAACGTGATGACACTCATCAATAATCGCCAACTTGAAAGCGTCTTTGGGCCACTGCTCCAATCGCTTGCCTCGCATCGTTTGAACCGACGCAACCACCACCTTGGAAAGAAAACCAAAGCCGCCAAGCGCCCGGTCCCCTGCCTTCTCTTTTAAGGCAACGATGCCGACGCGCCCAACGCTCTTGACCAACTGGGTTATCAATTCGTCGCGGTGAACAAGGATTAAAACGCCATGATCTTTATCGGCGGCACGCTTGCCAAGCGCGGCTATCATTGGCCCTTTGCCGGTGCCGGTCGCACTCACTACGAGGGTGCTTTTGGTTCCGTCTTTGAATTCGCGGAGGACTGAGGTAACACAGCGTTCTTGGTAATCGCGTAGTACGACACTCCCCGCTTTAATTGGCGCCTCGCTTTCATCCTCAATGAGAATTTCCTCATCTGAAAATTCGGCGTCAGGTTCTGGCGGGGCTTCGGCGTGAACGGGCTGCGGTTCCCACGGCAAATCAAAGATTTCATCGTCTACTTCTTCGGGCGGTGACACAGCGGGGAGGTTCCCAAAGAGACCCCCCAATTCCTGCGTGATAGCACCAGGAATCCGGCCATAGGTTTCGGAATAATTCATAACGTTACTTCTCCCGATTCGACGCGCAGGGGCGAAATTCCGGCGCCAGTCAGGTCATATCCGGCATGAGCGCAGCGCCCGCAGCCGTTGCCCCGGCAAGGCGCACAGAGTTGCCAGTCAAGAGGGCGAGGCATGGCGGCAGCGGCTACGACGCGGGTTTCGGCCGGTGTGCCAGTGGGGTTCTTGAAGTCGAAGGCGCGGCGGGCGTGATGTTCAAACGCATTGAGGGCAACGAGCAAAGTGCGTATCGCAAGAAGGTCGCGCTTCACGAAAATTCCGCGATGCTGTTTTTGTTTGAGGACTCGGAAAATCGGCAGGCTTTCCAGCCAGTCATCGTCGCTCATTTCCGCTTCGATAGGGTTACTGTCGAGCGTGTCGTGCAAGACTTCGGCGTCCTTCACTCTCTGCTTCAAAGTGTCGGGCTTTGCGCTTTTGACTGGCGCAGGTGTAGCCACAACCGGCGCCGCTTCCTCTTCTTCGGGCTCGTCGTCTTCATCGAAATACTGCGATGCCTCGCCTTCGCTGATCGGCAATTCTTCTTCGATGCTTTCGCCGGGTGTCGAGGCGTCGGGCGTCTCCAAATCCATCTCCGCAAAAGGGTCGGTGTCGTCGAAATCGTCGTCGGTATCGGGTTCAATTTCGGGCGCAGTCTCGGCGGGTTTTGGTGGCTTCGCGGCTTCCGCAAACGCATTGGCATCGGCTCTTGTTTTTAGGTCTCCAGAGGCAATAAGTGAAATACCAACTTCGCGGGCTTCTTCGTCAATATCGGCTTCCAGAAGCCGATAAATGGCCCCTGCGGAAACGTCAGTTGTGCCATTTTGGCACAACTGGGGCAAATCGGGGACGGCTTCAAACACGCCAATAAACCGATATGCCGAGCGCCGCGACATTCCAAATTCGACTTCAATCCATTCGCTGAATTGGCCGTAGGGAATCTTTTCGCGCACCGCCACGAGCAGGGCGCCCATTTCCCAAACGCCCTGGAGGGTGCGCTTTAAAATCTCTTTACCGGAGGCTGCTTGCTTGCGCAGAAAAGCGCGCGTGTCGCGGTCTGGTAGAGAGTTGTAGTCGAAATATTTAGGAGTAATTGTGGACATGATATTTATTTGCAGCTTTCAAAAACGTCTTTCAAATCGCAGTAGCTGCGTTGCTCGATGGTATCCAGCGCCTTGCGGGTCGCGTTGATTATCTGACCAGGATGGGCACCGCCAAACGCCGCGCTTCGCATGATTTCGCTGAGTTCGATCTGGTGCCGAAGCCGTGAGCATTCCTGAATTTCGCGGATATAAGCACGCACATTGACCGCCGAAGGGCACGCTTCGATGCACTCCTTCGCGTGGTCTAAAATCCCTTCCTGATACTCTTTGCCACGCCGTATCTGAGAAGCAACGGTGGGGAAATCCACCTTGATTCTTTCTCCCCGGCACGCCCGCTGATTAATGACAGCGCAAGCGGTCAGAATCACGCGATTAAAGGAAAAGCCGAAACAGGGCGGGCGCAGCTCCGAGAGTGCAAGGCGACAGGCGCGGCCCGAAAGCATCATAGCACCCAGGCACGACATTTCCGCTTCTGGCGCGTAGGGCAAGCCTTCCAACACGTTGCGGATTTCAAGGCCGCGATGCGCCGTGTAATCCTGAAACGCGGGCGTTTTTAGGAGCGCGTCCCATGATTCGAACTGGCGGGCCTGTGTCGCTTTTGCGGCGCGGATTCGCTGCGCTTCGCGCGCTATTGACGGGTCATCGTGGATGGCTTTGGCGCTGCTCATCCGTCCCACCTCAGTTCATTGTTTGCGACCATGCCCGCCCATTCTGACCAATCGGTTTCGACCAAATCATCGGCGGCGATAGCAAATCCCGTTTTGTCAGTGGCTGCGTTTTCGAAGGCCAAAATGTCAGAATCTTGCGCGAAATGCAGACCGCGCGCACCGCAAGCGTCCAAGAATTTGACGTAAGCGGGGAACTGCTGGGCTTTTGAATCAATGGCGTTCCAGCGGTCAGCGGAGGCGCCTTCAACAACTTCGGGCACGGTGGCTTCGGCTTGCGCTTCAGCGGCCTTCAGTTCTTTGGCCCGGCGCGTCAGTTCTTCTACCAGAGCCTTTTTCTGGGGGTGCTTGATCTGGCGATCCTTTAAATCTTGCAGCACGGCGCGCAAATCTTCGGTTGATGCCGTCAAGTTGATGTCGGGGAAACTTTCGGCGGCGTCTTCGGCTACGGCCTGGAATAATTCGGCGTTGTCCTTGTCCTGGGCGCTGAAATGATTCATCGGGTCGTAAGCTGCAACAGCAGGAAGCGCGACGGGTTCTCCTTCCTCATTGACCACGGCGCCCATTTCTTCGGGCGTATAGACGGAGCAGGTAAAAACGTCGGGCGTATACCACTTCACACCGTTGCTCATGGCACGAGCGAAGAGCATGTTTTCTGCCCACTTATCGAGGTTTTGAACTCCGGCCCGCGTTGCCTGATCGATGGTGAATTTGGAGAAGCCGAGCGATTCGCCGCGCTGAAAAAACTCGATCTCGCAAATCGTTGCATCATGCTGGCGAATGCGATAATCGTACTTGCCGGACTCTTTGACCTTTTGTGCCATGAGACCAGCGCCAACACTGGGCTTGCCCTTGATGATGTGGATTCCAGCCATTGCCGCAAAAGGTTCGATGCCCATCTCGCGGCCCGCCAAAACTTTGACCGTCGCCTGTGCGTGGCTTTTCAGGTCGGTGAAATACCCGCTTTCGTAGAAGGCGCGGGCGAATTTATCAACGTCCGCAAGTGATATTTGAGCTTGCGGCGCTGCGTACTTTTCGATTTGAGTTTGAGACATGATCTATTCCTTTCAGGGATTCGACTAAGCCGCCTTAGCCACCTTTTCAGCGGGCACATATTGCTGCTCGTCCGCCATTTCGTTAGGTCGGTAATATTCGACTTCGTTCAAGCAGACGGTTGCCGTGATCCGATCCACGAACAGCGCAACCGCCAATAACACCAACGCGCCGGTTATCGCCGCTAACCATTTCAGATAATCGCACAGGGCTGCATAGCCGACAATGACAGCACAAGAGGCGGTATCGGCGGCACTGCGTACGCTTTGGGGCGGATTGATGCCACAGAGGGCTAAGGTGAGCAGTGAGGCCAGATAGAGGGTTTGGTAGGTCATGGCGCTCCTAAATAACAACCGGGAACGATTCGGGCGTGTCGCCTGTCTCGCGGAATTGAAGGGTTTTAATGCTCTTGCCCTGGCGCCGGAAATTCCACGCCTTGATAACGAGCGCCATAACGTAAACCTTCGACAGCTTTTCTTTAGCGAGACGGTCTGCCAAAATCCGCTCACGGAGCAAATAGACGGCATCGTTGGCGGGCAAATCGGTTCCCGTAACGAGCTGGTTAATGAAAGCGTCAGCGGCGGCGCGGTCCTTCTGTGCGAAGAGATAGTGGCACGCCACAAACGTGGTGACGTTGCCCAGACGACGGCGGGAATCACAGAATAAAACGCTCTGGCGGATATCGGGGTGTTGCTTGACTAGCCCCCCCATTTCCGTATTTGAATAGACCACGCGGCGGCGCATACGCCCCGTTTCGTACATATTCACAAGGCGAAGTCCAGCCGCGAGGACGTTGCAGCTTTTCTCGCCCAGCACAGCCAGAAAGTCAGCATGATTCCGCGCGGTGCCACCGTCCAAAGTGCCGAAAACATCAGTCGGCAAATCGGAGACGACGAGTGATTGAATCGTAACGCCGGATTCGATTACGCCCAGCAAGCGGTGCTGACCGTCCAACAGGCGGGAGCCGTTCTGCTTGATAGCTTCGCCGTTCAAGCGCCACTCACCAGCCTTCATAATGCGTGCCAGTTCGGTAACGCGGCTCTGACGAATCGGGCGATTGCCTGTATTCATCTTCATCATTTCGGTTGCCAGTTCTGGCGTGATTTCTTTGACTTCGATATTCATTTGGTTTCTCCACACAGCGTCTTAACGCTGCTCAGTGCCCCGGTTAGAGGCTATTTAATGGCGAGACGTGTTCCGCGCGGTGCTAGCGCAAAGCCGTCTACCGTTTCGCCCGACTCAAGTGCCTGACGAATAGCCTCATTATCGACTGTCACAACGGCGGGGATCAGTTTTTGGAACTGCTCCGGCAACTGGTTAACGTCGAGGTCGTCGGGCACAATCAACCGAACTTTGCCGCCATTGTTGGCGATGCTCAGCTTAAAGCGCGGCGTTTCGATCTTCTGAATGTCGTGATCTTCAAAGAACATCTTCAAACGCTCTTTGAGTCGAACCACGAGATTGCTGTTGGTTTGTGCCAGAAAAGTGAGTCGTGCCGCTTCCGTGAGTCGTGCTTGTGCGGTGGCTTCCTCTTCTTTGATGAGGGCGCAGTAGTCGTCAACCTTCGATTTCAAATCATCATCGGTGCCCGTCAAAAGCTCGTCGATAAGGGCGCCAACTTCGGGATCAGTCACATCGCCCTGCAACTCTTCTAGCAGCTCATGCACGCGGTCAAAGTCGGCGCGGCGCTTGTTGGATATTTCGTAAAGGGTCATTTGAATTACTCGTTTTCGTGGGGTTGAACTGGTGTGAAATACCGCGTCTCGAAACAGGCCACACAGGACAACAGCGGCCCATCCTGAATCATCCGTGCGCGGCAAACGTCGCAGCGATGGAAGGCAGGAAGTTCGCGGTCCCGCGTGAGTTGGCGGGGTTGGGTGTTAACGCCTTGCATCGCAGGGTTCTCCTTTGCCGGAAGCGGCGGGCACGTCTTGGATACGTTCAGGGCTGGTGAAGGTGTAAGTGATGTAGCAGTTGACAAAATAATCGTGTCCGCATTCACCGCAACTCGTTTCGCCGCCGTCCTCTTTCGCTAGATGGTATTTTTCCGACTCAAAAACATCTTCCTGATGCCCGCATTTTGGGCAACGGATGCGCTCGTGGTTGGTCACCTCACCATCTTCGGTTTCGAGTTCGTGGCAATCATAGCATGAACGGTTGGGCCAGATGTGCCCGATAATCAAACCGCCACAATTTGAGCATTTTGGAAAGCTGCTCATGCTGCCACCCTCCCCGATTCCATCACCAGAGAAGCCGACAAAAACGACGCGTAATAAGATTGAGGCTTGATCGGTTGCTGCATCATAGCAGCAGCAGCAGCAGCGGAGGGGGATAGCCCATTGAAATTCGTGTCGGAATCATCGGCAAACGGGTCGCTGTCGTCATATTCGCCCTGCTCGACCGGAGACGCCTTAAACGTGTTCCATGCTTCGCGCACTGTGATTTTGCAGCGATGACAAACCGTGTCCCCAGTTCCGGCAAAGCTGTTTCCGCAGGGGCAATTTACCGTTGGGGCCGAAGTGCCGAACTCGACCTCGCCAAAGCGACCGGCGATTTCGTCATGGAGTGCTTCCAAAGCGCGAAGGCGGTAAAAATCCACTGAGTCAGGCACAGCGTTTTCAAGGGCTGTCAATTGAGGCGTCAGCAATTCCAGCGATTCCCAAAGGCCAGCTTCCGAGAAGAGGAAATCACTTGCTTCATTTTGATGACGACAAATACCTCTCGCATGAAAGCTTTCACACTGGCAACGGGGTTTTTCTACGCCAGCAAAGACCACTCGATAAGAGCGATCACGTGTCGCAGAAGGAATAGACACCTCTATTTTGCAAAGGCAAAAACATTTGAGTTCGGGCGATTTGTTCATCTTGACCCTCCTGCCTGTGACTTACGCTTGTTCCTTGCTTGCGTTTTGGCGTCAGCCCAACGGCAATTACCCGGCTCGTAATTGCCGTTCACATCGATACGGTCAATGGAAGTATTTTCAGGACGCTCTCCCATGTCTGCCAAGAACAATGAGAAGTCATTCCATCGTTCGCAGACGGTGATTCCCCGTCCGCCGTAGTGCTTATATGCAACGTGGCTCGGGTTCACGCAACGAGTACGCATGGCATTCCAGGACATGTATGTAGGCGTTGGAGCATTTCGATTGTGCCCATGCAGGAAACGCTTCTTTTTTGAGGCACGTTTTATTCTTGCCATTTCTCTTTTCTCATTTCGATAGCACCCACACGAAACGGTGCGACCTAGACGAACGACAGAAGCCGGGCGGGTAATTTCTTTCCCGCAAAGGCAGCGGCACACAACGGTTGTCCTGCAATTCTTTACTGGCTCCCCACGCGACAACACCGTTAAACGGCCAAAGGTCAATCCAATCATTAATTCAGTTTTGTCAAGCAGCTTCGGCGTAGCATTTTGACGATCTATCGTCTTTTGCCTTAATTTCGCATTTCGCTTTGCCTTTGCCTCTGGTGTCTTTTGGCTGGCACTTACACATTCCTTGCAATAAGGCCGGTGACCTGTTTTCTTTTGAGGGTCTTTCCCAAAGTTAGCCCATGGTTTTGCCACTTGGCACTTGAGGCAAGTGAAAGTGCTGGGTACTGCGACGGTCATTTGATGGAGCGTGAAGGTGAGTAGTTGGAGAGTAGGGGGTGGTGCGATGTAGGCACCAGGGGAGAAAGGCTTCATTTTGTTTCTCTTTTGCCTCTGCAAAGCTAAGGCGGTAAAATCTCAGTTGAGTTTTGTTTCCCAACTGGCCCGTCGATTCTCTAGATCGACGGGCTTTAATTTTTTGCGGTCTCGAAGCACTTGCGCACTTCAGATTCTTTGAATCTCAAAAGTCTTGAGTCATCTACGGTGTAGCCTCGCAGCTTTCCGCGTCTTCGCCACTTGTAAATCGTGTCGGGCTTAATCCCGAACAATGGGGCAAGGTCTCGCGCCTTTTGAAGTTTCTCTGCCATTAAAACCTCCCTTTAAAGGCAACGTATTTTCCGACTCATTTTTATACATCGGATTATACATCGCTCTATGAAAATTATAACCATAACCCTCTGTCTTGTCCACACAAATAATTTTGACTCTTACTCTTGTGGACACGCAGGGTTATACGCTACAATAGACACAAGCCCGTCTACTGAGGCGTACAAATGAACACAACACCCGTCAGCCGTGCCACTTTTATGGCAGACAACACAAATTCGAAGGCGCGTAAAGAAACTAAGACTTCGCGCAAAAACTTTCTGGTTACCCCCAGCATTGCAGAACTCTTGGCGACTATCGCGGACCGCGAGGGGAATTCCGAGAACGATGTGGTTGCACGGGCGATTCGCCGGGAGACAAAGTCTGTGCCTCTTTTTGGCGAGGTGCCTTGCGGTCCCCTTTCAGAAGTTGGCGAGGGTAAAGTTGAAGCCCACATTAATGTGGGGGATTTGTACACCATCAGAGAGGGGGATTTTCTCTTGCGTGCAACCGGCGACAGCATGATTGGAGACGGCATCCTCGACGGCGATTTGGTTCTAGTGCGCCAACAGTCACGCTGCGACAGCGGCGAAATCGCAGTTGTCCTTGTGGATGGACCAATGGGCACTACGGCGACACTTAAGAAAGTAACTTATAGCCACGACTCACCTATTGTGAAGCTCATTCCAATGAACGAAAAGCACCAGGTAATCGAGATTGACACGTCGAAGCCAGGTCATGATCTTCGCATCTGCGGCGTTAAACGCGGAGTCATTCGCGCGCATTAAAGTGCAAATAGTGTTAAAAACGCGTTAATTTTTAAAAAACAACGCGGGCATTCCCTTAACCGCACAAGCGGTAACCCCTAACCCATGAGAATTATAGTTGCCGCTCAAAAAGGTGAGCAGACCAAAACAGCAACAACCGTTAACCTTGCTGCCGCGCTTGCAGAAACGGGTAGGAAGGGTTTCGTCGTGGACCTGGATTCACAACAACACGACGCGATGAAATACGCGGGTTCTATTGAAGGTGTGGAATTTTTAACGGCGATGCCGAACGTCGTACCACAGGGATATTTTGTTGTTGTCGATACGGCGCCGCAGATCGTGACGGCAACGGGCAAAGCTTTTTTACACAGTGACCTTGTGCTGATTCCTTGCACACCATTGGGCCCGTCGCTGGAATCTTTGGCCCGCACTTTCGAGACTATCGATTTGGCTCGACAGCAAAACCCATCGCTGATCGCCGCTGTTACTTTCACCCGCGTTGATCGCTCTGCATACAGCGCGGGGGTTATAGCAGCGGCGCGTGTTTTGTCGATGTGGGGTGTAACTGAGGCGTGTGTACCTCTGCGTACGATGGATTTCGAGCGGGCTTTTGCGGCGCGGCGCCCTGTGGTATTGAATGCGCCCAAATCAGCCGGCGCGGTCGCATATCGGGCGCTGGGTAAGGAAGTCGAACGGATGGTAGGCAAATAATGGCACAGACAAATTACGGCCCGCGTCATAGTGGCGGGCATCGCCCTGGAAACGTGGCAGCGTTGGACGCGGCGGATCAGGCAATCAATGGCGCGTCCCCGCGTGTGACACAATCCATGCTCATGTCGCGCATCAGGCCCGACGCCGAGCAGCCGCGTGATTATTTCCCGCCAGATGCTATTGAAAGTCGGAAGGAAAGCATCCTTAAAGATGGGCAGCTTGACCCCTTCAAGGTGCGCCCGCTGTGGCCTGACGAAATGGCAGCGCGCACCCCTGATGAAGTGCGAAACGGTGTGGACCATCAGCTTATCGATGGGGAGATTCGCTACTGGGCTATTAAGGATTTGGGATGGGAACGTGCTGATGTTGAAGTAAAAAACGTCACAAACCGAGAGAAGGTTTTAGACATTCAGAACGCCCAGAACATCGAACATGAGTTCATGTCGTTGTCCGCGATTTGTCGCTCTATCGCTCGTTATATTGATGAATTTGGCCGGTCTCAAAAATTCCTGGCAGACAACCAGTTCAAAAAATTCGCAAAGGGTAATGCCGCCTGGGTAGGGGACCGTTACCGAGTGTGGAAGAAAATCAAAGACGATCCTGAATTAGTGGAATTGTTCCAACTGTTCAACGACGTTTTGACTCACGTTGAAATTATTCAGGGCGTAGCTAGTAAAGCGGTCCGCAAAGAGATGATTCAGGCTGTCAAAAGCGGCGCCAGTGTCGGAGCTATCAAAATGCTTTTGCCGCGCCCAGCAGCGCAACCAGAACCGGAACCCACGCCGCCGCCTGAAGAACCACGCCGCTCGTTTGAACCATCCACGCCGCCCAGCATCGACGATTTACTAGAATCGACGGAGCGGGAACTAGAAGCAGACCGACGCGATAAGGAGGAACTCGAAAAGCTGCAATGGGATTTTCCAGAAGAGCCCACTTATGATGCTCAGTCCATGACTCATAGCCTGGACACCATCGAGCGCCTTATAGGGATAACTGAGAACCAAGTCCCGTATATCCTCGAACATCGCCACACCAACCCACTCGTTAAGGAGGCTTTCGTGACGCGGATCGGACGCATCGAAGCACGACTTGCGGAGATCAAAGCCCGCTTCACTACCGAGTCGGCTAGTCCCGCAAAATAACCTTACTAGCCAAAAATCGCAACCACAATGAAGCCGCGCCAGGATGATCTAAATCGAGCGTTTCTTTATCGAGGCTCGTGATTTCATAGGCGTAACCATCGAACATCGCGTGCCTTTCTTCTGCCCACCCGATCAGGGCATTCACGTTCAACCACGCCTCACTGGAGGGGCATTCGTTACGTACCGAAAGCTGCTGAAAAAGGAGATTCCGCTGGGCACGCAACAGGGTTAGCTGATGTTCAGCCTGTTCATGTGACGACGAAACCCACTCGTAAAACTCTGCGACCATTGCAGAATCAATTGCAGATTCCAAGGAATCCCGCATCTGTGCATATGACGCTACTACGCATTCAACCTCGCGCATCGAAATTCCTTTTGTAATCGTAATGAGTGATGGATTATACAGTAATAAAAAACACTAATTTACTTCTAAGAAATTTCTAATCCACCGATTTGCATAGCTTTGTCGCTCAAATGTCTTCAAGAAGTATTAAAATTGCGTTAAAAGCTTACCCTTCTTCACTCGACGCGATGAAAGCGAAGTAATCAAGGGTTTCGCCCTGTTTTCAGCGAGGGGTAGGGTGCTGATAGAGTGGCGCTGAATGGCGTATGTGGGACTTGACAATTCACAAGCATGGAAAACTAATTTGCCAATTAGGGTTGTCTAATGTTATCATCCGTTGTGGAGTGATTAGTAACAATGACCACTGAACTCTTAACCGTTGATGAAGCCGCAAAATTCTTGAAAACCACGCCGTATACGGTTCGCAAGTGGTTGAGAGAGGGCCGTTTAAAAGGCTCTAAAATCGGGCGCGCATGGTTAATCTCTCGCAGCGAATTGCCGCAATAGAAATAGCCGTAAATGCAAAAAGCCCGTTTCCCTTGCAGGGGAAACAGGCTTTTACACAACTTTCAGTTTGAAGGGACTTTCCCGCAAAAGTTAGACCCCTTCTGTTAACGACGCGGTTACCCGCGTAGAAAACCACTATGTCCAATCTTACCGTAGCGCCATCTGTGGCGTCAACACCCGCTCAACCTTCCCCCCCCACCAAAGCGCACATTCGCCTCAATGTGCAGTGGCTGCGCACTCACGGCGCCAAACTCAAACCGTCCCCCTTCAAGGTTTATACCGCCCTGGTCGCCCGTATGGGCCGTAACCCTACTGCGTGGCCGTCGCATGAGATTCTCGCCGCCGATACCGGCTTGAGCGTGGCGACGGTGAAGCGTGCCCTCAAATCTCTCGCTGACGCCGAACTGGTTGGATGGAATCCCCGCTTTGAACCTACGAAACGCGGCAAGATGCGCCAGACCTCAAACGGCTATTTCTTTAAACAAATTGACCCCCCATCCCCGGTCAAAGCTGAGCCGGGACCGTCGCTCAAAGAGAGCCACAAAACAGTGGAGGTGGACTCAATGCAAAACGAAACAGACAACGGCGTTGTTGAAGATGCGAATTCTTCGCCCGTTTTGGATGCCACCGATATTGATGGACGCAGCGCAGAGGAAATGGAACAGTGGCGCCAGATGTTGATAGGTGCGAGGCTCACGGCGCGTGATGCTCTTAAGTACGCTGGGCCGGACGTGCCGCGCGTGATTGCGTGGTGGGAGACTGTGAACAAGCTTAATCTTCGCGGGGTAGGGCTTCTTATTACTCGGCTCAAAGACCCCAGCTTGTTACCGATGGCCCCGGCGCCGGTCGAAGCGCCTGACGTGCAAAATGCGGGATCGCGCGCCGATTACCATGAGGATGCCCCTAGGCTGTCCATTGATGAGCTGCGCGCCCGCGCTACTGCCCAAGTCGCGGCGTGTCTCGCCCTTATGGAACCTCTACGCCGCGAGAAGCTTGAAATATGCATTGCGGGCTTTGAATTCGTGTCGCAGAAAAAAGATTACCTCTCGAAACAGGCGCCGGTCGAGTGGGCGCGGGCAGGGGAGACTTTAGCCGAGAGGATGCACTAAGTCCGGTCCTTCCCACAGTTTGTTGTCCAAAATCAAAAAACTGTGGGAATAAATAGACGGTCGATTATCAATAAGCTCATTCCCCGAAATAAGCGCAAAAATGACTTTAACCTTTCACAACGCTTATTGTGTCAGGTCAAGAAAAACAGGCCATTTATCAATAAGACGCCATGCTTCCACCCATCCCCAACCCAACCGAGCCCGCCACACGCACCACCAACCCCTGGTCCTACTTCCTAGCTGGCGTCATCGTAACCGCCATCGTTCTAAATGGCGGCCTTTTCCTGTTGAAGCGGATCGAGCAGTGGCGACACCCGGTGAGGGCGATTGTGGTGACTGAGCCGGATGGGCGGGAGTGGGTTTTGGATACGAGGAAATAAATTTCAGGTTTTTTGTAAATACCCTTGCATGGTACACAGATTGTGTATATAATTATCTATGTCGCCGCGCAATGGCGAACAAAATGTTAGTGGAGATAATACAATGAATGTTTCAAATTTCGAGTGCAGCATCCTGTTCAAAGGCGATTCACCCGTAACTGAACTGCCTAGCGTGGCACGTGCTATTGTAGCCAATTACCGCCGCTCCCAGGGATGGGGGTTCGACGCTGATGATTATTTAGCTGAAATCCCTGAAGGCAATCTGACGTATGAAGCGATAATTTGGGTTTGCCGTTTTGTGTCGCCCGCACCTACTATCCGCACTGCCATTGTGACTGGCGGCGGGGACGATTTCATGTTTATTTGCGATGATTTCGAAATCGACAAGTTAAACGATGCAATGAGTGAAATTGAAGGGATTGAGTCCTACTACTGGCAGGCGCGCGAGGTGGGACCGTTCAAGAGCGCAGGCTCTGGTGACTGGTGGGAGCAATTTGACGCAATAAAAGACCCGGGCGGCATTGAGTCCCCTGATGGCGAGGGCTGGCAGTTTGACGACATGACAAACCAGTGGTTTCGGCGTCTTTCTGCAACGCAAATCTCAGATGATGGCTGGAAGTGGATCGGTAACCGCTGGATTCGTTATTGGAGAAGCGAAAACGTACGCACTCTAAATTGAAGCAGCGGAGGGTTCATCCCCACATATGTAGGGAACTTTACTGCGAATGGCGTTTAAACCAGAGAAAATCCGGTTCATCCCTGCGCACGCAGGAAACATGCACTATGTCTGATGTAGACACAATTCGCCTTCGCACCTGCGAAGAACTTTCATTAGGATAGAAAAACAGCCCCAGGGGCGCAATCCCTTGGGGCTGTTTCGTCCCCGCCGAAGCGTGGAACCATACGACACTCCGCACACGCGGAGATAATACGAGTCTCATTTTATGACACCCGCACAACTGAAACAACGGCGCGATGATATTGGCTACACACAGGTTCAGATGGCCGCCGCCCTAAAACTGCCCAATGTCGGGACGCTGCGCAATTGGGAGCAGGGTATCGCTAAAATTCCGCCTTTCCTCGACCTCGCAATCGAAATGATCGAACTGAAATTACGGCGGATGGCCGGACAAATTGAGATCATCGTCAAATGAGAATCCACGTAATCACAGATGTTGACGAACGTTTCTACGTCCACACCCGTGATATCGATGCACCGCCTCTAAACGGCGAACTCGAAATTTCAGCCGAGGACACGCCAGAGGGACACGCGGCTATCGTTGAGATGGCGTGCGTGCTGGCACGGGATCGGGGACAGAAAAAGCGTGGGCGAAAACCAAAGGAGCCCTAAAGCGTCGCCACCACCTCCCTTAAAATATCCCTCAACTGCACTGTCTCCCCGATATCGGATTCACTAACATCGATACCGAAGGCCGTTATTCCAGAAGGGCGGCACAGCCAGTAGGTGTTAGAGGGCGGCACCGGGAGCGAGACAGTGAAGGTGCCATCGCTCCCAGTTACAACCGCCAGCCTTCCATCGGGGTCCTGCAACTCGTTGCCAATAAAAATTGGGGAGCCGTCGATGGGCTTTTGCAGCAAGAAATAGACGTTCTTGCCGACGCTGGGCGTGGCGAAGAAACCTAGATCGCCCTGTATGGTTACGAGTCCCTCAGTCGAAGGCGCTTCGACGAGCGCGAAGAATGCAGCATCAGCATCGGCGGGGGATGCCGCAGGGGAAAGAAAGTTGCTCATGGCGTCTCCTTATTCGGCGCGTGTGACCGACAAAGGGTTCTTGTTCGCATCGTAGACCACGTCGAAAACAATCGGCTCTTCTGCTTCCGTGTAGGTAACAGTGCCTTCACCGGGGAAAGCGTCGGGGTCATTCTTGGTCCAGTTGCCATTGCGGGCCACCAGGAAGTCGAGCGCGTCCTGCACTGTGGTCTGCGCGCCTTCGATGTTATCGAGTGAGGTTTGCGCGTCGGTTTGGGCAGCACCAGTGGCAAGTCCGTTTTGAATCTCCGTCACGGCGTCGGCCTTGATGGCTGCTGCCGTAATCGAGTCAGTAGCAAGGCTTCCTACTGTGACCCTGCCGGACGCGTCCCCTGTGGGAAGCCCGCCATTTGCACCTGCTGCGATGTTGGGGAGCGCGGTGTTCACACGGTCGATATAGCCCGCGCGCTGCGCCGTGTAAGTCGATTCGGTGTTGCCCGCTACTTTGGTATCTCTGCAACCCGATGCCGCGAATTTCAGCATATAGGTATCGCAGTTAAAATCAGCGGCCAGGCCGTTGAAGATGTAGTCTCCGCTGCCGATTTCGGTCACCGTGCCGGTCGCCGCTGCATAGGCTGCACCATCCTTAGAAACAGTGGCGGTCACGGTTTTGCCCGCCTGAGCAACACCAGAGGTATCGTTCATTTCGAATGTGACAGAGTAGGGTGCGTTTTTGAATTGAGCCATGGTATTTTTCCTTTTGAGAGATTGAGATTAACGACGGGGGCCTGAGCCCAAAAATGAAGCACCGAGATGGCGCAGGTTAGGTTTGATGGTGGACTTAATTGTGCCGCTAGCGTTGAACGCCGCCATCCAATCTGCGGGCAAATAGGTATTGCCGTACAGCGAATAATAGGCGGGTGTCGGATGCACGCCCCCGGTTGGGTTCGCCGTCCAATAGGTCTTATAGGTCGAGTAGGAACCATTGGTAGGCGTAGAAACCCGTTTGCCGGCATTGGTGCCGTCCTGCACTTCGTCAATGGCCTCGCAATAAGCCGCGATGTAAGGGTCTGGGGCTTCCCATCCTCCTGTTGAGAAAGCATCGCCCTTCGCTAAGTCGCTGGGCACGAAAAACGGATAATTCAGCGCAAGCCGTACCCCAGCGGCTGCGCACGCTGCCTTCAAACTGACGAGTGACGCTTTATAACTGGCTTTGCTGGCCGCTACGCTTGTGCTGGGAGTACCGCCCCGACTGGTGAGGCCGATGGTGTCGTTGCGCGCGTTGTTGGCGCCCGCCTGAATCAAAACCTTATTGATGCCATAGGTAGCGATTCGACCCAACACGGTCGCATTGAAAACCGCCGAGGAGCCTGAGCCCGTTATCATGCCCGCGAGCATGCTAGCGAGAGTTGCGCCTGGCGCACCCGCATTCAGAGCCAGGATGCGATAACCGCTGGCTGCAAGGGTATTTTGCAGAAAAATCGGCCATGAAGTCGAGGGGCCGCCCCCCGCTGAACCGACACCGGCCGTGGTTGAATCTCCAACGCACAGCACAACCTCCGCTGCTGTGTAGAATGAGAAAATCGGCGTGTCAACGGGCGTGCTGCTGCCATCCGAAACCGTGACATAGGCTTCGTAGCGTTGACCGGCTGTGAGTCCAGTGAAGGTGTAAGCGGAAGGAGTACCTGTTGATTGCGTGACATAGGAGCCCGAGCCATAAGGGCGGAATTTCCAGGCATATTGCAGGGTGGCAACTCCACCACTTGAGCCGTTGACTCTCATGCTCGCCGTCGTGGTGCCCGCTCCCTCGAAATAATAGGGTGTACTGATGGCCTCGAAACCTAGGCTCCCGCCCACGATGGGGCCTCCTGGGGTGTACTCTTCAATCCTGACATTCGCAACGGCAGTGCTCAGGTTAAATGTTCCCGTTGAGGCATAGCCACTTGCCCCGGCGAGAGCGGTTGTATTGTAGGTATAGGTTTGACCCGCAATCACATTCCCTGAGGAGTTGAGGAACTCACACGTCATGTCGGTTGTCCCGCCTGACGCGTCTTGAGCTGTAACCCTCATGAAGGCCATTCCCGTGACATTGCATGATCCAAGGCTGTTCTGTGTTAGAGTTCCTCCTACGATAGTAGCCCTATAGATAGTATTTCCGCTAAAAATAAAGAATCCCAGAGCATTGGTTATGGCTGATCCGTTGCTAGTTGAGCGAAGGCCAACGAAATTATTATTCGATCCAGTGGCTTGAATCGTAACGCGGCCATTGGAGAAAAGGTGATCGGTAGAGATGGCTGATCTGGCAGGGGTTCCGGCAGTAGGGCCACCATTATTGGTCAGTCCATCAGCAGCCGTGACCTTGTAAACGTTTCCTTGGGTCTGCACCCACCCGTCATACAGGGTCGAGCCGTTGGCGGCATTGTAGCCTACGTCGGGGTTTACCGCTCTGAAGTTTGTGAATTTGAGAAGATTATATGCCATGTCTTGAGTCCTTTAGTCGGTGCCCTTTTTGCGGCGGAAGGCGCTACGAAAGCACGCGGATTTCCGAAGCTCCCCATGTCCCTACTGCGGTCAATCGGATGTAGCGCACAGGCGCGGAGGGCGTGCTGTCGTCAATGTCTGTCCACGTCGAACCGGGCGGCATGGTCGCAGTGCCGAGCGGGATGGTGACCGCGAAGTCCGATGTTTCACTACCCTCGAAAATGGCGTCGCCCGTCGATCCTAGAATCCCCGGCACGTTCGCGTAAACCTGAATTTTAGAAAACGATGCCACCTCGCCTAAATCAAAAATAGCAACCGTGGCATTGTCCAGGATTACCATTGCCGGTCCTTCTAGCATTTCATCAATGAGAAGTGAGGCATCGGCGGGGCCGCTGCCTGAGAATGGCGGGCTCTGTGAAACGAAAGTGAGCGAAGGTGGCGTGCCAGGGCTTACCATTATTGGCCTGTAGGTTTGAACACAGAGCAGCATCAAATAACCTCTTGCCCCTTGAACGTAAACGACACGTCTGTTAAATCCCCATCGCCGCCCACTGGTGCTTCGATTATCAAGCGGTCACCGGGGGCGAAATCAATCTCTAGCCCGCCCGTATTGAAAACAGCCTCGTCGGAGACGCTAAATGTCATTCCACCGATAGCGGTTGTATTTTTCTTAATGACGAACTCCATTACACTCGTCGATGCTGTCTCGCCACCCGCAACGCTACTAGCGAAGTCCGCAGGAAAGGTCACGTCACGCGTGAATCGACTTGCGAATACGATGATGGTGGTCGGCAAACTGCTGGGCATCTGGCCGGGGATGAAGCCGCCGATATCGTAGGCGAGGCTTCCGCTCGTCCCCGCTGGCCCGCGTGGCCCCTGTCCGTCCGGTACGAATACGCCATCGATGATTGTTCCTGAGATTGCCATAATTTATGCCTTTGAATAAGCCAAAACGAGCAGGGTGCCGCCTACTGTGATGGCGAGAAGCCCGTTGTTTTTGAGCGTGATAACCGCTGCCGTCGCGGTCACAGATTTAACCGTGGGCGTGAGGCTGCCCAGATTGACGGCGCCCGCCACAAGCGAGGGGATGGCGTTGAAAGTCGTGCCGGCTAGGGCAGTCGAGAACGTCACGGTAATGTCTGTGGCGCCGCCACCCGCGATAACAGGGATTGCAGCCGTGCCATCGGTGAGCGACAGGATGCCGAGCTTGTCTAGTTTGGATTTATCGGCGGCGCTCATTAGGCCGTTTGCCGTGGCCGTAGCTATTGCCGTGGTGGTTGCATTCGTTCCCGCTGCCCCGGTCGCTCCAGTGGCGCCCGTCGCTCCCACAGAGCCGGTCGCTCCGGTTGCCCCAACGGCACCAGAACTTCCGGTATCTCCTTTGGGTCCGACTTCGCCGCGCGCACCCGTCTCGCCTTTCGCGCCAGGACTGCCAGCCACGCCCTGCAAGCCTCGTTCGCCTTGCGGCCCTGGCGTGAGTTGGACATTTTGCAGAGCGGTTTCAAGGGCATGCAAGCGGGATTCCTGCTCTTCTTCCATTGCAGCGCGCGCTTCCTGCTCTTGCAGCAAGTCTTGCGCTGTTGGAAGTCCCGCCATTTGGGCCAATTCCACAACGAATGAAGGATCGCTCAATATTTCTTGCCGCATGAGCGCAACAGCTTCTGAGGGTAGATTCGACATGATGGCTCCTATATTTTCACCCACAAATAATCCGTGCCCCGCTTGGTTACGTAGGCTTCCAGCGACTGGCCGGGCGGGACCGTGACTGAGGTATCACCGTTCGTAAATGCCGCCCCCGCCTCAATCTCGATAGTCCAGTCCGCGTCCGTCCCAACCTCACCAATATTGGGGAATGTCATGCGCGATTGCTTCCACATCGCCTCTGTGGCTGTTGGCAGCGTGACGGTATGCGTCGTGGCGCTCCACATATCGATGCGGTCCTCGGTGCCGTCTGAGGTGTGGTCAGCCGTGACCGTGATTTGGTTAAAAGGTGGCTCCGACTCTTCTGTCGGGTTCAGAATCACCGCGCGCATTCCGTCAGGTAAGGTGCTGATGATGCTGGCTAATTCGGCCTCATCCTCGACAAAAACCGTGGTCTCAGCTTTGGCCGTCGTCCCAGTTTTAGTGACGCGGGCATTAGCGAATTGAACCGTGTCAATGCCTGTTTCTGCCGTGTCGTCGCCCTGCTGGACTTGGATTGAGGACAGACCGCCACCAGCAAACACTTCCCACCACGCCGGTGAACTGGCTGGGGTGTGGTTCAGGTTGTTGTTTTGGAGGGAGGCGTATTTGATGCCCGCGTCAGTGGTCACATCGTTGGTGCTATAGCTAACCGCGTTGTTGTAATTCCCCTGATTCTTATAGTGGCTCCCGTCGATAATACGGCGCGCATCCACAATCGACGTGACGCCACCGCCATCGGTGGTTATCGTTGCCAGTGGCTCGGCGCCGTCCATCGTCGGGCCATCATCCACTAAAAACCCTGGGAGCCTCGATTCCCGCGTGTCATTACCATCTTCGATAACCTGAATCGCTGCAAATAGAGTGAAGGTTGAGGAGGGCGGCAAAACGGCGCGGTTCACACTTGACGGCGTGCGCAGCGCTACAAGGCCGTAGGCGCTTGATAATGCGATGCCGACCAGAGGCGAGATGTTGACGCTCAGCCCACTCCCTGCCGTGACAACGCCGCCCGACTTGATGCCGGGGCCGATATTGGAGAGCGCGCCCTTGGTTTGCGCCGTGAGCGTTGAGACGTCGTGGGAAATTTCCGGCCCTTCGTAATAATCGCCGTCTTCTTCGCCTTCGGCACCCTCGATTTGTGTTGTCGTGCCCCACTGGGGATCGTAGATTTTCATGATTTATAAATCTGGGTTTTCGTCTTTGAAATAATCATCCACGCGGATGGAGTAGGTTTGAGCGTCGCTAACAATCAGGTGCGATTCGCCAGTTGCATTGATCTGTCGGACAGCGCCCTTCGGCGTAACATCGCCGCCATCGCGTTGGAGGGTCGGCTCTGTCCATGTCACGCCATCCCACGTCACAGCACCATAGAGCTTTTTGCGGTCGCCTTCAGCGGAGCCCAAAGCGATAGCGGCGAAACCCCCATGCTCCAATTCGCACCAGCTTAAAACTCGATAACCTGTCGGAAAATTTGAAAGCATTTGCCATGTCTCCCCTGAATCTTCGCTTTTGAAGAGCGTGTAATTATCATTCGCCTTGCCGCCCGCGTAGTAAGTGCCTTCATGCCTCATTAAATGAACTTGCGTGGCTGCGATTGAAGAAATGATTTCAAAGTCCTCTCCTTCGCGCACACGGCGAATTTGCGTTGCGGCGCTGGCATGCACAGGGAAAAGAATATCGCCATTGGGGGTGACAACCGGAGCAAAAACGTCTTGCCCTGTGACCAAAAAGCCAATCGCCAAGGGCGTTGATAGCCCTTGAATCGAAGTCACTCGCAGTCCATATCGTACAGTCCCCTCTTCTGGCCCAACCATCGTCACAAGTTCGTCGTCAGGTGTGTAAATACCCTCCGTGTCAGGGCTAAGCGTTGGGGTTTCAAGATCGCCCGTCACCTTTTTCCAGAGAACTGTGACGGCGCCACCGGAAGCGCAATAAGATGCCGTGGCGTCCAATTTCAACTCGCCTTCCTCAATCTCTGGATAGAGACTCGGACTCAGAGCCAACGCAGGGGATAAATCGGTGAAGTAGTTCCAAAGCCCATTGATAATTTGCTCACCGTTTTGCTCGGCTGCGATGATGGGTAAGGGTGGAAACGGAACCACATATTCATCCATTTCCTCGTATCCGTTGGCGTTGACCGTCACACGGATTGAAAACTCTATGATCTGCCCCAGTGCCAATGAAAAACGAATCAGGTTGCTAAAGTCAATTCCACCCTCAAATTGCTCGGTTTTAAAATTCGATTTTTGAACGTACCAGGAATTAATTAGCGCCGGATCCGCGCCGGGAGGCCAGTTGTCTGCATAGCCGTCGAAGTATGATTTAGGGCGCCATTCGCGGTCCCCAAATGGTTCACGGTGAGCGCCATAAATCGTAACCGTATGCGTAACGGCACCATCGATCAAAGATTCCCATTTGCCCTGTGCCACCGGCTCTCTGGCCGGAAGGCGACCCCCAGAGCCAAAGCCGAAATCATTCGCTCTGCCGCCCGCAAGAACGAACCCGACGCGACCATCTTGAACATTACCATTCGTGAAGTCGAAACCCGATGTGTTCGATGATACCGAAGCCCACGAAACCTGTGCCCTAAATCCGACGCTAACAGTCGGGTGTCTGGCGTAAACGGTAATTAAGACCCCATCATTCGTCAAGGCGTCGAAGGCATCATCTGCAACGGTTATGGCGCCATCGACTGATGCGCCTGAGATTTCATCCCAATCGATGCCGCCGCCCGCTGATGGCTGCGCAGTAATGTCGTCAAATCGCCGCCCGTCATAGCTGATCCAGTACGCAAGCTCAGCTAAATCTTCAAGTGATGGATCGCAAATAACGCCGCTTGGGTTCGGTGTATCGGGCATATCTGCGGCGAACTCCCACACGACCGTGAAGGTTTTAGTAGGCATTACCGTCTCCCCCTCACGGGCGCCGAGCCGACACGCATACCCGCGCGGAAATAATCCGTTGGCTCCAGAACGTTGCCATCTTCATCGGTTGGTGCCGGGGCATTGGGATTGGAAGTCGCGACCGTATAAAGCACGCCCGTGCGCGCCAAAGTCGTAACGGGCACATCGCGCAGCACCTGCGTAACGGCCTTATCGACGGCGATATTCGTGTTCGTTGCGATGCGGGTTTGGCGTCTCATGATTAAAGCGGTCCTGGCATGTTGTTGACGCGGCGAAAGCGCGCTTCTTCGGTTTTCGCCATTGGCCGCGCTTCCACAGCCGTTGTCCAATCTGTCATTTCGCCGGTCAAAGTCAGCTTGTGAATTACACTCGTACTGCGGAAAAGTCGCTGATTGATGCCCATATCTTCATAAGAGCCCTCGCCGTCCATGAAAGGCTGAATGACGTCGCCAACCTGCATTCGCCCTTCACCGCGCCAGATGATCGAGGGCCATTGCTTTTTTGTGGCCGCGATTTGTTCTAGGGTTTTGCGCGCCAGATATTCGGCGCCGCCTTCGACCGCGCCCAGGTTGTTCTTCACGACGCGAGTGCGCGACCACGAATAAGCGTCACTGTTGGGGTTGGAAGCTGCTAGCCGCGCTTCTCCCATGCGCATGGCTGGGAGCAAGGGGTTTCGTTCGGTGCCTGGGAAATCGGCGGCAACGAGAATGCGGTTGTAATCGCTGTCAGGGCGTGTTTCATTCGATGCCTCAGACATCAGGTAGTCGATATCCTCCAGATTTTGGATCGTGTAAATCTCGCCACCGGCGCCCACGTTCGTACTGACTCCAATGGCGTCCCTTAAATTAAAAAGGATCGCTTTGTCGAGGTAGCGAATGTATTGCCCGTAAATCAACACGGGCGGGTCGTTGGTATCACGGTCCACGTGACCGGAAAAGAAATCGGCGTTGGCATCCTCTCCGAATTTGTTGATCCAGCTCAAACAGTCATCAAAAAACGGCGGGGGGAACGGGATGCCCTCCAGAGAGCCGGTCGCTAAATCGAGCCCGAAAACTTCCGCCAATCCTAACCACGTGCCCAGCACGCCGGTGCCGTCGTAAAGCGGGATTTCAGCACTGGAGAAAAAGCGGCGCGAATTCCCGTTGCCGTTGAGAGATTCCACTGCATCTGGCCCTAATTGGATGCGGACGATCTCCTTCACGCAGTCGCCACTATAAAGAGGCTTCTTTTTAGGCGCTTCTGGATTGTACGCCACGCTTCCATCTGGGTTGTAACCGCCGTTCGTTGACCCCGGCGATAGCTGATCGAAAAGGATCATCCCGAGCGGGCGGAACTTGTAATCGATGATCGCATTGGCGCCGCTCAGTCGCACGATCTGGTCTCTAAGCGTGGCCGTGATGGAGCGATTGTTGAAGGCGTTCGACGACTTGGACATGCCGTAGAAGCAACCATTGAAAAGCCCACGCCACGCGCCCGCCACGCCGCTATCGTCGCGCCATCTGGCCCGCACGGTCACAGGGCAATAATCCTTCACGTTAGCAATAGCGCCGGGGATGTCTTTTAGAATCGTGCCATCGATATCGAGCGTGCCCTGGCTTCCCGCCTGTTCGGGTGGCGCCGCTAAAGTAATCGACGCGCCCGACACAGCCTTCGAAATATCGATTCCCGATCCGCTTGGATTCGTCCACACCGGGGAGAACGCCAATAGGTTGTGTTTCAAGAACGGCGTATGAACACCATCAGCAGTTGGCTTGAGCGTCGTGGTATACGAAACGTACTTGTCGCCATAATCAACAGCCACGGGCATCTCGGCGCCGTTACGCTGCCAGCCGCCAGAGTAGGGCGTGGTGTTCTGCGCCACCAGCCCATCGTTGATTTTTAGCGGGATGCGGCGCGTAACCGTGCCATCTCCGCCCGCTGCGTAATCGAAGAGCGCGGTTTCTACTCGCACGCGGGCATTTTGCGCTGTCACAATCACGGGCGCTTCAGACCATGACCAGTTCTGAGGCTCCAGTTCGCCGTTCTTGTCCGGCCCCTTCGCGTCATTAATCCACATCGCCTGATCGTTGACTTCCCACACAAGGCGCCCATCCAAATGCTTGACCGCGACGCGGTACTTGCCGCCATAAAGATTCGCGGTCCCCGGCATGGTTTTTAGAATCTTCCAATCGGGGTTTCCGTTGGCGTCGAATGTGCGACGCTGGAGCGCCCACGGCATCCCGTGACGCGCCGAAATAGAAAGATCATCACCTATACGGCCTTCGAAGTCGGGCACTGAGCCGCTGCGGTTTTGGCCCAAAAATGAGAGGTCGAGGCGCAGAGAACTGTTTGCCTTCATCGACACCGCTGTTCGCGCCTTAAAGCGTGTTTCGCTCCCCGAATTGTAGATGGCAGACCCGCCGCCGCTGTTGGCGGGCTTGAGCGATGGAACGGTGACCCATGTGCCCTCCATCGCTTCCCAATCGAGGGGATTACTACCGCCGCCCGCCATGCCGGAAATCGAAGAGTTGTAGGGCGATTCTTTGGGTAGTACGAAAAAACCGCCCGCACCCTGGCCTTGTTCGCCAGGATTGTATGACACGCGCCCATCGTTCATGAATCGAGCAAAGCCGACGTTATTAAGGGTGAGCCCGCTGGTGGGGTTCGCCCAATCCGTCCACTGCCCGCCCGTTGCGCCGCGTGCCATCACGCCGCCGAAACTCGTGTTTGGCGCCAGCACATCTGCCAATGTATCCGCTACCACGAAAGAATCGATCTGCCGGTGGGGGATGGCAGAAGGCGGGTAGGCGATGACCTCGATTTCGGGCGTGCCCTTTTGGTGAGCCATAAAAGCAAAAAAAGCCTCACAAAATGGACTGTAAAATCCATCTCGTAAGGCTTTGAAAAAGCGTGACGTGAGACTACAACGAGGCGGGACCGGGGCGCGGCTTCGTTGTGAACTATTGGGTTACATTTTAACGTTGATGGGAGGGGTTTGCATTTAAAACAAAACGGTTTTCTTGCAACTTCTCCCATATCTAAGGCATCCTAAAGGCTAGATCATTTGGTATTGCCAATGAAAATCACTCAATTACCCCCTGTAAGCAAAACCGAAGGGCCCGAGGTTGTGGCACATCGCCAGTTACCCGCCCCTGGAAAGCCCTTGAGCTTTGAGGAGGCGCTGAAATTGACAATGGATAAATACGACAACGCCCTAAAAGAGCTTGCGAAATGAATGAAATAAGCTACGAAGAGCTTCTGCAAATCCATAAGGCAACCCTCTCTATGCATGGCGGACTCCCCGGTGTGAAAGACGAGGGTTTACTTTTGTCTGCCTTGGCTCAACCTTCTTCTAGCTTTGGCGAGGTCGATGCTTATCCTACATTTCCCGAAAAGATTGCAGCACTCGGCTTTTCTCTTGCCAAAAATCACGCTTTCAATGATGGCAACAAGCGAGTTTCGTTTGCAGCCATGTCGGTCTTTGCTCTTAAAAATGGGTACTTGATAGAAATTCCTGAAAAAGAAGTTGTTGTCTTCATGTTAGGCTTGGCAGCCAGTGAAAAAACGCGCGCCGATTTGGTTGAGTGGATTTCTCAGCACCTAGAAATGCTTGAGCCAGTTATGACGGCTCAAACATTGGCGGAAAGAGATCAAAAAGCAATCAGGGCAATGCTTGCTATTGCAAGCGCAACGGGGGAAATTGAATTGTCTACCCGCGAGCAAGCGCGACATATAACTGAGTTTAATCTCACGTTGCAGGAAAAGACGCATCAACTGAATGCCTTGACCAATGGCCCGCGTGGGTTAGTAGCTTCTCGCGGAATTCGGATAGCTACTGCTATGGGAAATGCAACATCTACCTTGGCAAATAATCTTGAACTGACTTTGCCTAAAGCCGAGGCGGCTGTGGACACTATCAGCAATTGCGTGCCCGTTTTGGTCGAATCGATGTTCTTTACGACAGAAAGCGATAAAACCGCTGGCTTTCAGGCACTTCTCGCTGTCGGCAAAATGATAGATGCCGTAAACGAATCATTGGAACAATTGCAAGGCATGCAAGACGCAGCAGAGGAAATGCAAAAGGCAATGCCCTCCCTGAAGCCGCACTGTCGCAAATTAGACAACGCACTGCATAAAATGAAAGTCACTTATAACGAAAATTGGTTTGCTCACAAGGACCTTATTGAAACCCTAAAAACGCGAATTTAGGGAATGAAAACGGTACGAAAAGCACTAACTACGGTCAATGATTTATATGCGTGATAAAATTGCGCGTATGAAATGGCTACTCCTTGCCGCGCCCTTATGCTTGCTCACTGGTTGCCAGCGACCTCCTGCGACGGTTGTGGTTACCCCAACGCCGCTAGCATCTGTGCCGATTCTAACGCCTAAGCCTACCGCCACGCCACAAATCATTTACTCTAACAAGCCTAGCTTGCTATCTCCTCCACCTTTTGCGCCTGATCGAGTACAGCCAACATTGGCTCAGAAAACGCCGCGCAGAAAAGCATCGCCTACACCACAGGCACTTCGAGCGCCGCAGACAGCTCCTTTCGCGCAGCGACGACCGATGGGGCAAGTGGCCCAAGTCCAAAACGACAATTTTCCCCATCCCGAACGGGTGGACGTAGGTGATTTTTCCACGTTCGGTAACTCTCTTGTTCGTCAGGTTAATTTGATGGCGGATATCATTCGCACGTCGCAGTCAGAGGCGGAAGTGTCGCAAGTGGGACTTATTGCCATGAATACAAAGTATGAAATTGACCGAACTGTTCGCGCACTGCGGATGGGGCGAGACCCCAATATGCTTAGTCTAAAGCTACCCTTCGCGGGCATTGCTTATGCGTCAATTTCCAGAGCTGCAAGCACGAAACTTGAGATTTTGCAGGGCGAAAGGGATATTACCGTTGGGAATATGTCGGTAGATGCCAATTTACTCCAAGCAACACAGATGGCCGAACGATATCGAACAAACAATTTTAATATGAACAGTCCTGTGAGATAAAATAGCGTTCATGAACATTGTCCCTGCGCGCTATCTCATTCTCGCCGCCTTTATCGCGGCAGGTGGCTTTGCAACTGTCTTTACGATGGGCCGCCAATCCACCAAAATAGTGCCGGTAGCGACGCCGCTGGCGGCACCCAATCCACTCTACGCTAACGATGCACAAACAGCGGCGCGACAGTTCCAAGTTTACGTTGACAACGCGAAGACGCAAAAAGAAATTGACTCAATATGGGCTCAGTGGGATTTGGCGATGGGCATGGGCGCACAGCAAAATCCTGATCGTATCGCAACAGCCACTTACTACATAAAGCCGGTGCGTGACAAATCAGACGCGAAGCGTGCAACGCTGCCATCGGGCTAACGCTGGCTCAAGATGCCCCGCCCTTCCGCTTCCGCCTCAGTAAACAGGGCATACCCTAAAAGGGCCGCCGTTTGGCGCGGAAGTTCTCTTCCACTCGCCAAAGCCTGTTTTGCAATATTCACTTGCTCTTGCTGCAACTTAATCAATTGGTCGAGCTGAGTTGACTGCTTTTCTATCTTAGACTCCGCGCCTTTAGAGGTAGCTCCACTCGCCAAATTAGCAAGGCTGTCCGTGTAGGGCTTGATGCCCTGCGCCGATTTATTGGCATCGCCAAAAATACCACTGAGATACTCTCCAGCCACACGCCCCTTGTTCTTGCCACCATTGGCAGCGGTCCCGGCAATCGCGTTGTGGAGGTTCGCCGTGCCAGTGAGCAGGCCGCTAACCAAAGGATTTCCGTACTTCGTGACGTTGGCAGCCATCGCGTTCAGGAAATCGTTTTGCGCTTTAGCCTGCTCGCGCAACCATTTGCCTGTATCGGCTGGGGCACTACTATTCAAAACGTTCTGGACAGCACTGAGAATGTCTGTTGCAGGAATTGCGTTAAAGCCCGATTTATACGCATCTACGACATTCCTGGCGGGCGAACTGATATCGAAGCCAGCAATATTCGTAATCCCCACAGCTTTTAACGCAGTGGCAAAAGGGCTGGTTTTAATTCCATTTTCAACAGCCGCCCAAGTCGCGTTAAGCGTTCCCGCGAAACTTTTGAGAGCAATTACTCCTAAATCAAGCCCCTGAGCGACGCCTTCAATAGCCTGACGCCATGGATTACTTGTGTTACTCAATCCTTCCACAAACTTCGCACTCGCGACTAAGAAGTTACCGAAATTACGCCCTACACCGATCAGGAAATTAGCAACACCCGCCACGATGCGCGGCCCGTTTGTCTGTACGTAGTTGTAGAAGTTGCTGAGAGCTGTGACCGTCCAATCGACGACACCCCCCAGTATGGTCGGCAGTTGATCTCGCAATATCGCGCTAACTGCAATGAACGTGTCCACACCCCACGCGATGCCGCCCGTGACAGCCTTCAATCCAGCTTGAATGAGGCCAGGGGCAACGTTGAAGAGAAAATTCCCAGCCGTCTCTATCCACTCACCAATCCGAGATGCATTCTGTCCCAGCCATGTGGATGCCCGGTTTAATCCCTGCTCCAGATAAGGCAACGCAATACCGACGATCTTCTGACTAACCGCCTGCAATCCAGTCGATAAGCGGGCCATCCCCAATGGGATTTCTTGACTCAAGCGCCCGATCTGCGCCGCATCTAGGCCCAACCGCGCATTGACCTGCTGCCCATATTCCTGATTCCCACGGATTTGGGAAGGCGAATAGGTAGCGGCACGCAGAAAGTCGGGGGAATCGAGGCCCAACGTCTTTGCCATGCCACGCGCCATGATGTTCCCGATCATGCCCTGCGCATTTAATTCCTGGTACTTCGCTGCGAATCGTGCCGCAAAATCTGGCGCATCGTATCTAGGTAAACCAAAAAGGTTGGCCTTCATTCCGAAGATGGCGGGGTTCTGATTGCCAAATGCGCCCGCTGTGGCCTCATTGCTGATGCCGATGGCGCTGTTTCGATTCAGTAAACCCGCACTCGCATCTAAGCCAAGTCCGGTTTGAGCTGAAATCGTACGTACATTCTTGGCATATTCTATCGAGGCAGCGGTGAGAATTTTGAGGCCAGCCGCCGCGCCAGTTAAGCCACCTAAAAAGACGCCGCCCAGCAAGGTGCCGACTTTGATGATCGCGCCCGCTGCATTACTCACGCCGCCCAGCAGCGCACTCACGGTTCCCAAAAGCATCTGAGGGATGGAGCCAATGGTCTGGGCCACTGCCGATACCGCCGCGCCTACAACTGACACCGCGACGCCCACGACAGAGCGCACCGCGCTAAGCGCCATAGTGGGGATGGTCGCCAGCGCCTTGATTCCCAACCCGCCAACGGCACTGATGCCGGAAGAGAGGACTGAACCCAGAGCGGGCAGAATGGCGGCGAGAAATGCGGGCATTTAGAGTTTTTTGAGGTCAACGGTCGCGGATGCGTGCAATTTAATGAGTGACCACGAGCCGACGAGGATGGTTTGAATATCGCGCCACTTGCGCCCCTTCGCTTCAAACTCGTCTGCGGTGTAAGCGATCTTCCACTCTAGATTCAGAACGAATTCGTTAAACGGCTCTTCAAGCTCAGGAAAGGCGCGGAAATCAATGCGCTTGCCCTTCGACCAGTTCTTTAGGTTTCGCCTAAAAAAGCGGCCTGATCGCCCCCAATCGTCGAAGAAAACTGAATTTTGCTGACTATCTCGTGAGCTGCCGTGAAAGGCAGGTCGTCAATGGCTTCGGGCGTGAAGGGAAGAATTGAACCTTCTGCGTCGTCCGGAAGATTCCATTTAACCAGGACGCTTTTAAGAACCTCATAATAAGCGATCTTACGCGCTTTAATAGCGGCAAGGGACTGCTCTTTAGCTTCGGACGGCGTGAGTTTTGGTGCAGTGGGCTTGCCGGTCTGCGGCGCGCGCCCAGGCGATTCTCCCTTACTAATGCGCTGCATTTCCGAACTAAAGATATTATCAGCTTCGGTGAGTAAATCCACGTCTGCCACAGTGGGCTCACGGTGCCACACGCTGAAGCCGTCGATTTTTACAACGCCGTGATGCCCGGTCGTGCTGGATTTTTTGAAAGAGCGGCGCGGTCCAACTGGCACCATTCCCCCAGCAGCGGGGTCAAATTCTTCATCAGGTGTGTTCGTAGTTACTTTTGGGTTTGCCATAAAAATTATTCCTATACCTCGTCAAGTTCAAAAACCAATGATCGAGCTGTGAAAGGAACCGAATAGTCGATTTCAGAGTTCGATTCGCCGCCTGACATTGATTCATCTGAAGGCGACGCGTCCACGAGCGTCAGGGTGAAGCCTTTGGGGTTATCCAGTCCAAGCGGGCTGTCGCTGCACCAAATCACGATATCGCCCCAGTTCTGGGCGTTTGCCGTTCCAGTAAAGAACGCTTCCGCCATCCGTTCATGGAGACCGATTTCACCGGAAACATTGGTATGGTGTTCCAGCAAATCGTAGGAGGTGCGCGACAGGGCCACGCCGTCTCCCCAGTTGGGGCGCACGTTCTTGCGCTCCAGGCCATAATTGATTTCGGCACGGAGCGATATAAGCCCTTTGCGGTAGCTGGAAACTGTGCCTGCTGAGTTAGCCACGCTGAATTGTCGCACGTCGTGCCACATCAGCGGGTCGCCTAAAGCTAGAAGGTCGGGCCCGTCAAAAACGATGGCCGCCGCGCGCTGAAACGCGATGGCCTGGAACGGAATTGTGATAGTGATTTCGCCATCTTGCCCATCACCGCCCGAGAAATCGAACGCCAGCGAGTCAGGCTTGCAGTAGCGAAAAACGTTGGTGTATTCGCCCTTCACAATTACGAACAAGCACAAATAGGGCAGCTTGCCAGTAGTGGGGTCGGGCACTAGGTTTTCCAGCACATCCATCGTGCCGGGGCGTAGCGTGACCTGAAGCGATGGCGCGATGGCACCGCGCTTCAAATAGGCCGCGCCCTGCTGCCCGATGGCAAAGCCCTGCGAGTTGTTGAGCCCGCGCGCGCCCTGTGGCAAATCGGTGTAACCGAGAACGCCAAAGGGAGTGGGAGCAGCGGGAAGGGTTGCGGCTGTGCTGCCATTCGTCGATTCGGTGGGCGGGGTTGCATCGAGTGCCCACATGACTATCGCATCGTGGGCGGGGTTGAAAGAGGCCATAATTTAAAATTCCTTAGCCACCCTGGTAAGCGGGCGGCTGAACTAGCGTAAAGGTCACGGCAACGAGAGAAATCTTCTCTCCGAGATCGTTGTCTAAATCGAGCGTTCCCGGTGTCAGGGAGCGCCACACCTGAGCGTTATTGGCGTCGATGCAACCGCTCAAGAAATGGAGCATGATGCCCTTCACCAATTCGCCCCGGCGCGTCATCGTGATGATCTGCTGGCCCGTCCTGGCCAAGTCGCCCACAATGTAGACGGTGCATTGCCACGTGTTGCGAAATGTGCCGCCAATACCCTGCATGTCTGTCGATTCACTTAAAACCACCAGGGCAAGGTTCTTGTGCTTGTCCGTGATATCAGTGGGCGCGATTTGAACGTCAGTAATCTCAGCCATCGCCCGCCCGCCTTCCCAGCCCTTGCGCTCATTCTCTGCGACAACATACGCGGGCAGTGACTTTTTAAGCCTCGCCACCACCTCATTCCACGCCGCGCCCATGTCACCGTTGATAAGCCGGTCATTGGTCTGGAGCGTTTCTATTGTCGGATCAGGCGTTCTCATCGCGCACCCGCCCTTTTGAATCCGCGTTTCTTCAGCATCGCTGCATAAGCCCGCTTCGTGACTTCGCGCCACAACTGGTCGAACTCATTTTTATAAAGCTGCACAGCCGTCAAGAATGGCCCATGAGCGCGCATCTTGACTGTGCCCAGCAAATACTCCGCGTGCTCCGACAAGTTGGCGAGAATAACCTTGATACCCAGCCGTCCGCGCTCGATGTCACCTTCCCAACTCCGCTGCAATTCGCCGCTTTGGATGTTGGCGACCGCGAGGTTTGAGACGCCCCGTAGCCGTGTCAAAGTGCCTAGACCGCGCCGCTTACGCCCTGACGTGGTGACTGAGCCCTTGCCGTAAGGATGGCCGCGTTTACGCAGCTCCTTGAGGCTTAATCGCCCTTTGGAAAGCGTCTGCGCGCGCCGCACCATCTTTTGCACAACTCGCATAAGGCGTCGCCAATCCACATCAGAAATCCAGGCCACATAAAGGGAGAAGCGTTGCATCGTCGTCGTGACTCCCCCGCCTTCGCGGGCTGTAACGCGGATCGAAGGCGACCCCACTGGCGCGATAAAAGGCGGCGCGATGGGGTTGCCTTTGCTGTCCTTTTTCTCTTTGAAGTTCACGCCCTGGCCCGTCACTCCTTGCGGGGTGCGGATACCGGGGAGTGAGTTGCTACTACGTCCTGCAATGGCGCCATGAGTGGCATGCGGGTTGAAGCCAGTCTGCGCTGTGCGCAAGGTGCGCTGCGTCGCGCTATCGACGCGATTACCCACGCCCATGATCTTGTTCTGGGTTTCCTGAGCCTTGCGCGCGGCCTCTTCTGTGTCCTTGTCACCGAGAAGGCCCGCGACGTTGGCGAGGGTGGCGTAAGGGTTGATTCCCATGATATTCATTTGGCAGAAAAGAAATTGACCGCGTCTTTTTCTGCCAATTTGTCCACCCACTCTTTGCAATCTGAATTGAATGGTGGAGATGTCAAAGCAGACTGCATGATTCCGTATTTATCCATATAAACCGAAGAGGGGTCGAAGTCGCTGTCGCCATCCCACGGTTGGGGCCATCCATCCGCCACGCTTTTTATGGCTTGAATACGCCTTTTACGAGAGGATTCTTTCGCGCAAGCAAGCGCGTAACCTGAAATAAATCCAGCCAAAATAAGGTAAATAATTTCAATTGCATTCATGCTTAATCCCGATCCTTCTGCAGCAAAACCCGCTGCGGCAAACGCTCCCCATCTGCTCCAATCGGTTCACCTTGCAGCGATTCCAACAAGCAGACAAAAAGCGGGTGGTATTTGAATTCCACCGTGTACGGCGTGCCAGCAGTTGGAGCATTGGAAAGCCATTTGATGCCGCCCCGGTCTGTGTCGTTAGGGGAACCGGCACTCACCGCCACAACATGCGATAAAGCCACAGAAGAACCATTGACAGTCACCTTCTGAATGAGCGATACGAACCGCTCTGGTAGAGCATCGGTGTCGCCAGTGCCGCGATTGATGTTCGCTACGCCGCGCCACCTCTGCGCCGTTCGAAGCACGCGGGCATCCTTACGGAATTCCACGACGCTAGGCAGCACCGAGAACATGGTGGAGCCTTTCGGAATCAGTCCCCAACCTTCCAGCATCACGGCGCGCTCCGTCTGGTGGAAATAGCCGTGACCATTCCCGCCTAGTGCGACTTCCGTAAATACAAGCCCATCGCTATTTGATTCCTCACTCGCATCAGGTAGCGGTGTGGCATCCCAGTAACGGAAAGCCTCACCGTGATTCAGATGGTTAATGGCGTAATCGGGAGCCGTCAGGCCAATGGAAAAGGGGTTGGGGCCGTATTCCCCCGCATTGAGCGTTTCGGCATCCTGAGGGTCGCTTTGCGTGACCTGATCGCCCCACGGCCTCGCGTTGAGTTCAGCAGCGGTGAATCCCATTACAAAACCACCCGCTGCCAACGAATTGCGATCTTTTCAAAGTTGCTACCCCAGATACCACCGCCACCCATGCCGCCCGCTGCTAAATCTTTCTGAGTCACGATACCTACAACGTCGTAGGCTTTCGTGAATCCATCTTCGGAAATTGAGGCGACGGACTGAAGGTTCTCAATCTGCGTTAGGGTAATCAGCGCCGCCTTTTGCTGCATGGCTTGCCAAGCGTCGCCGGGAATAGCATCCACGCGTCCCCAGCGCGCCGTGACGACGATCCGCCCTGCTGCGCCATAGAAATTGGAGTAGCCGCCCCTTGAACCCAGTTGCAGCCCCCGAATCGCCTCTTTGCGAGAAGCCGCGTTCTGGGGGTGCAACTGGTACTGCTCGTTCAAGGTTTGCACGGTGCCGTTGATGGAAAGCGAGGTCACGGACACAGCCGCGCCATCGAAATCCAAAAAGCCCCGACTATCCACACCGTCAAAAACCCGCTCTGTTGCCAAGTTGTCAGCTAGGAACGGATTCCATCCAGTCAAGCGCGCCCACTCATCCACTGCCGCCACCGCGCCGATTTCAGCTTGAAGACGTGCGAAGTCCTGTTTGCCAGAATCGGTGGGCCAGTAGCCAGCACTCTTGAGAAGTGCTTCTACGTCGGTGGCAGTGGGGTAGGAGAGAAGCGGCATTTACTTTTTGGCGGAAGCGAGAGGGGGCTTAGCCTCGGCAAAAGGCGCACTTCCGGCAGCACCAGTGGTGCCAGATATCAGCACACTGGAGGGCATGAAGCCTTTGAGGGAGTTAACAAATTCTTCGGCTTTAGGATCGCTGGGGTTGACCTGATAGGCCACGTCGGGCGAATCGGCTGCACACTCATTGCCTTGGGCCGTTACGTATTTCATATCTTGCATTTCTGCTCCTATGACTGCGAACCAACGACGGTCCATGTTGGCGAGTTCGCCGTAGTGGACGTGTTAGAGTAGTAAACGCCGGTCAGGGTGTTGACCAGCGACTGTCCGGTGACAGCGGTTTTGTAAGTCCCTGAAGTGCCGCTGACGGGCACCCCTGCAAATCGCAGAGGTGCCCCATAAGCGCCGGGAATCGTGTTGCTGCTATTGATTGTCGGCATCGAAGCTCCTTTTTAGAGGGTTTCCCATCCGGTCATTTTGACGAATGAGGCAGGGCGGTCAATTTCGAGGGCGCCGTACTCTTCGACAACAATGGTCTGCTGGTTCAAGGTTAAATCGTCGTTGACATAGCCAACCTTGACGATCACGCCACCAGCAACCCACCATTTACTATCCATCACGAAATCACCAATGAGAACGGTACCTTCGGTCATTACTGGTGTTACAACAAGCGGCACGCCCCAAATGCGTGCTTCCTGCGTCGTCGCGAAGGGATCGCCGTAAATGAAGCGCCCGTTGGCGTCTTTGGTGGTGATCGCCTTGTGCCAGTCGTTGTTGTTGATGACGCCACCAGTGACGTTTGCAAAGCCAGTGAACTGGACTTGGTTCATGCCCTGGTGGAATGCGGTGAACTGATCCTGCGTGCCGCGCGCGGCGGTCTGTACACCAGTCTGGGTCAAGAAGCCTTTCCAGCCAGCCGCGCCATTGTAGTTGAGCATGATCGACTCTTCGGCCAACTGGATGCCCAGAGCGCCTTTGGTATCGATCAAGTTCTGAATGCCGGGGATGAATCGCAGGGCCTGATCTGTCACCTTGATGAAGTGAGCGATGGCTTCGACCTGCAAAACCACGCGTTCGGTTCCCAGTGAGGTTTCGGGCTTGGCCGCACCTTCCGCTACGACAGCGGCGCCAAAGTTTTGCACGTTCTGTCGAATGAACTGAATAAGCTGTCCATGAGGGTCATCCATCGGCACCAAGTCACGCATGACCGGGCGGCGTGTCGCAAAAGGCACGATGTTGTTTCGTGCCGGGGCGTAGGGAACCGTGCCGGTCGTGGTGCTGAGAGCGGCTTTAATCGCGCTCGTTGTAGAAACCGACGCCTGGGATAGTTCCGCCTTCCATGTACCGGTTGTGGAGGGCTTGCTTTCCGAATTGGCCTTGTATTCGTTGGATTCGATGAACAATTGGCCCATCGATTTGATTTCCTGCACGCGCTCTTCAACGCCCTGAGGTGCCCACAAATTGCTGCGGTCTACCTGACGCATCGCTTTCACGGCGTCTTCGGCTTTCACGGCGGCGGTGAAGCTATCCACCAGAGGGGCGAGTTCGTCGTTGCGCTGATTGAACTCGGTGATGTCAGCTGGGGTGAAGTCCAGCTTATTATCGGCGTTCGTGTGGGTTTTGATGAAATTGGAAAGCTCGCCACGCTTGACGTCAAGCTGCGACTTCAACTCTGTTGCTGTTGCCATTAGTAATTCTCCTGGGATGGGCGCGCTATGCAGCGACGCCGGTTAAACGGGCTTCAAGGCCAATGTAGGCCGTAACTGCTGCGGAAACGTCGGCGGGATCGGCTTTCGCTTCTTCCTCGCTTTTCGCTTCACCTTGTACTTCGCCTTTGAACTCGTAACGCTCCGCAATCGCGCGGGCCTCTGCGGCCTGTTCTTCCAAACCGGAAGCGAGGCTTTTAAGACTGTCGATTTTGCTTTGAGGCATTACGTAATTCGCATTGCGATCACCGGCACGCTTTGAAAACCAACCGTCAAAGCGATCTATTAAATCCCCTGTGGCAACAAGCAGCTTTTGGGGGTGTTCATCGAGCTTCAGCCCATCAAGCAGGGGAAGTTCGTGAGTGTCAGATTCATCATTGTCTAGATACTTCTTTTCGCCCTTCATTCGTTCGACGCGGTTTTTAGCGATGCTAAGGCGTGCCTTCGCGGAGTTCTCTGCGTTGTACAGACGCATGCTTTCGTCGGCAATGGCTTGCCCGTCTGGACGATCTATACCCGTGCGCATATCGAGTGAAAGCTGGATTACCTTCTGCCTGTGTGCCTTATTTGCCTCACGCACCTTTCTATGCTCTTCTTTCGCGGCGGCCAGCTCTGCCTGTGCGTCGCCTTTCGACATTTCCTCTTTGTGTTCACCACGCTGCTGACGCTCGTATTCAGAACCTGGAAATGAAGTCGTAAGGGCGAATGGCCTGCCACCACCGCTACCGCCACCATCTGTCCACTGCCCGTTATCGTCACGCGGTTGATTCTTGTCGAATTTGAGTTCGCCTTCGTTCAATTCATCCGCCCAACCTTCCAACTCACCGATCATCTTCATGGCGGTAGCCATCGTGCGGGGCTCACCTGGAGTCGGGGTAAGCGAAGCATCCAAACCGAGAGGCCAGCGTGTAATCTCATGCACACGGGCGCCATCGCTATTCGACTTCGCCGCCCGTTCCACGAGATGGACCGCTGTACCACTGGACAGACCTAGCTTCCCACGTCTGACCATCTCCAGAATCTTCGTCTCGTAAGCGTCACGAGCCTTCAATTCGGCTTCCATCCACACACCAGCATCGTCAATCCGTAGCGTTGCACGCCCCAAAGGACGGGCTTTAAGCGCCGGGTTGAGACCGTGGTGGTAGTAGACGGTGGACTGTCCGCCTTCCGCTGGCAAGTCGAAATCCGTGGACTTTGTGAAGTAGTCCCGGTTTGGTGTCGCGTCGTGGGCATCGGGGCCACCGAACAGCACGAGGTGCCCGCCGATTTTGAGGGTATCCCCATCATCCGACAGGGTTTTGATGGCTGAGCCAAAGGCGATGAGGGTATCCATGACAAAAACGAAAAGCCCCCTCACATCTCGCGGAACACGTCTTACGTGCGCGGCGAAATCTAAGGGGGCGGGAGCAGCGGAACTGCTACGGCTATTCAGTTAGCAAATCGTGAACTCTTTTCTCTCACGAGAATCGATGGCCTCTAGGACTCTGTACACGACCTACCTACTTGCTATTTTATCAGTTGCCTTGTTGTGTGTGCAACTTTGGGTTATCACGCTCATTAAGCCTCACGAAACCGAACGAGCGCAGCATTTTAAGTGCACGCGCCTCGTCGCCCGACTGCGCCACGCCAGCGACGCGCTTTAGGTTATTGGCGAGTTCCTGGGCGGGTGTGCGAGGTGGTGAGGTTCTCATGGCTAGTAAAGTCCCGCCGCGTGATCGTAAAAGCTCACACTCTTCATTCCAACGAACTCGAAAGGCTCAATCTCATCCAGAGAACCTTTGTCGTACTCCCATCCACATTCGCACTTTGGCCCACAGGCACGCGTGCCGTGCGCAGGGAGTGAGTTGATAGCTTGCCAATCCACCTCTGTGATTTCGTCACACCCTGGTTTCGTCTTCGAACTCTGGCACGACTCCTGGGAATGCGGCACGTTGCGGTATCGGGTGTAGCCGTTCTCACTGTGCGACAAGGCTTGTTCATTCAGAAACGAGAACAGCGCGGTATCTACCGCCATGTCGGAACGCTTCTCAAAATCCATCTTCCCAGCCACAGTACCCAGAACAATATCGGGGTTCTCGATGATGTCGTCAGCAAAACCATTTGAAGCTTCGTAGTGAAACTTGATGGTCGCACCCGCCCGCCCATACGCGGACTTGTCCATCTGCTCGATACCACCACGCCCCGCCGCTGCGTAGTTGAGGTTTGCCGCTGCGATGACGCGCTTTCGGCGTCGGTTCCAGATTGCGACCTCACCGCGAAACTCTTCTTCACTCAGCACCCCGTCTTTGAACCGCTGCGCCATGAGTTTTAATCGCTCGTTATGGCCACCCAGCCGCTCCTTCTGTGCCACGCGGTCGGCATCGATGATATCGCGGACGGCGGTTTTCTTGACGAATTGGCCCGCGCCGGGTTGACCGCCTTTGACGCGGTATTGCTGGCGGGTGGAGTCGAAGGAGAGGTTAAGGTTCATTTGTTCTTACTGGCACCCAGCAAATCTTGCAATTTCGGCGTTGCCAGCTTTGCCGCCGCCTTAGAATCCGCGCCCGTGATTTCTTCGGTTTCAAACTCTTCATCGCCCCAGTCGGGGAGAGCTTTCTTTTCATCGGTCACATCTATTGATTTCTTTTCCCCTAGCGCGCCATGATGCCCTTTCAGCAGTTCCTTGATTTTCTTTGACGCACCGCTATTTTTGCGATTGCCTGCGTGGTATTTCACGATTTTTTCAGCCATGGTTTATCGCTCTCCTGTACGTAAAATTATACCCAGCTTGCGCGCCATTTCCTGCCCCGCCTGAAGGTATATCTTCTGCTCCCATCCTGCATTTCCAAATCCAGGTGTGCTCATAAATTGATGCGACCACACCTCCCCAAATGCATTTTCAGCAGCGGTCATTTTGGCGTCGTATTCGGGTTGTCCATCGGAAGGTAGGAGTTCCGGCAAACCGTGATCAGCAGCATTCCAGCCAGGTGGCTTGTGAAGCGAATATGTTTTATTGGCCGTGACGACGTGGGATTGCTCAATACCTCGGTTGACAATTAGGCTAGCCCAATCACCCTCACTGTGCGGACCGTCGTAATCGTGGGTGTGGAGCAAAGCCACAGGCACATTCATCGGCGCCGAAACATCAACATCTTCGTGCTTTCCTGTAGCGATGCCGCCAAAGCGGGAGCCGTCCCGCTTCAAAACGATGGTTGCAGCCTCCAATGAGCCGGGCTTTGTGTAAGGAAGTAAGTCTTCCAATGCTTTTGCCTTTCCATCCTGAAACACCTTACTTTCAGTTTCGGGCAAAGCGCCTCCCGTCCACCGATGGGCTTTATCGAAGCTTCCGTCACCACCAGAAGTCCACTTGCCATCTTCCTCGCGTGGCTGATTCGGGTCGAAGGTTTTTACTTCTGGGGCGTCACCCCCAGATAATTTCGCAGCGTTCTTAGGCGGCGCATAGAACACGCCTTCGAACACCTTTTCTTCGGCTTCACTAGCAAAGGAGTAACCCACAAGGGAGCGGGCCTGTTTCCCGTCGAGCAAGCCCGTTTTGAAATCTTCGCGGACGCGCTTGTGCATCTCGTCTTTATTCTCTTGCAGCGCCGGGACGTTGGAGTAATCAAACCGAAAACGCCACTCATTGGGGTCCATCTCCCATAACGGCAACCACTGACGGTTGAGGGTGGCGGCATCGCTGTTGCGGTCGGGTACGATGCGCCGCTCCCAGAAGTCGTTAAGGGCTTCCGCGAGGTTGTTGTAGGTTGGATCAGCGCCTAAACCGGCAATCCGCTGACTGACGCCCATCATCGAGCAAATGCGGCGCTCGTAACCTTCGATAAGGCTATCCACGTTCATCTCTGCGGGCGAATAGGCCAGCTTCTGGACTTCCAATGGGACGTTCAAGCCTTCGACGCCGCCAGCCCGTTCTCGTGTCGCTTTGCGGATATTTTCGAGAACCGTCTTGAACTGTTCCGGCGTGACTTGCCCCAGCGCCGCGCCTTCTTTGAGCGAAATCAAAAGCGAGATAACCCCCGCGTTAAACAAAATCCCGGTGTGGTAAGTCGCGGCGATATTATCCCCGCCAATCTGCGCGCGCGCCGTGCCTATCGGATTCCAGCCCACGCGAGGATTCAGAAAGTCGGGCATCTGCCGGAAATGGATGATTTGGTTTTTCGGGTAGTCGGGCGTGATTACGCCGCCGCCCTCACGCTTCAATCGATAACCAGAGATGAACTTGCTTTCCTCGCCCAACACTTCCACGCGGTCAGGATTCCAGACATGTATCTCTCTGGCTCGGCCACCCGCATCAGGAATAACCAGCCAGAACGCCTGACCCTTCGTCGCCTTGAACCCACTGGTGAGCGCCCAGATATCGGCGTCGCTGTGATCTTCATTCGGCGCGCGTAGTGGCTCCAGGCATTCGTGGTCGGGCACCATCTTCCATTCCGTTCCCTCGCGTTGTTCGAGAATAAGCGGGGCATCGGGCAGGGCTTTGGCAATCGCCGCCACGCACGCCGCTACAACCGCGTTATGAAGAGGATCGCCCGCCAAGCGCTCGTAGTCAGGCGCTGCGGATTGATGAACGAGGCCGCGCCCATCGAGGAAGCCGCCATAGGTTACGCCGTACTGGTTGGTTCCGATACGCTGGAAGATGTCGCGCGGGCCACCGAGTTTGGCGAGGGCTTTGATTTCAAAGCCAACGAGTGCAAGAGGATTCATAATTTAGCCGCCCCATCCCTGACGCATGTAATGCCACGCGACGCCAGCCCAACCCCAGCCAGCCAGCCACACCGTCAGGACGAAGGGTAGGGCAAAGGCAATAATGATCACCGCGACGAGCCCGATTTGCGAGAGTTGTTTTTCGTTTTCCATAATTTAGCCTGAGACCATGATAAGTTCGAACTTGGGCACAGTCGGGACAATCCAGTTCGCCAACGCAATCGCGTCTCCTTTGCCCGGTGAACGCCCCAGCCTCTCGCTGATTGAACCTGGCCCGTGCTTTGGCTCCACTACGTAGCCCGCCGCCGTCACCTTGTAAATCGGCGCGGTCAAATCAGCGCGCATCTCGTCATCATCGGGCAAGCACAAATCTTGTCCCGATTCTGGGTCAAGTGCCTCGCGTAATTTCCACAACGTGGCCGTGCGAATATTGGTCAGTTTGAACCGGCCCGTCTTATCGAACATCGGCACCAGTTCACCACGCGCATCGTATTCCATCGCGGGCATCGCCACGTTAATAGTATGCACTTTTAGACCGGGCATATCTTTCAACTGGTCGTAAACCGATGTTCCGATTCCGATGCCATCGAGATTAATTTCCGCACCTTCCTTGTGAGCATCCACAACCAACTTCGCACCGATAGGGCCGTCAATCTCACTGCCAACCGTCGCCCTAGTGTGAACCTCAAGCCTGTCAAACCAATTCCCATAGCGCGGCGCCAAAACGAAATCATCGCCGCCACGCGAAGGATCTGTGCCCAGCGTCGTCATCGGCACGTCAGGCTTCGGCGTCTTCTTCCATCGCTCTATTGCGGCGTCAATCCATGCGGTCGGAATGACCTGCCACGCGCTATCCCTCATGCCCGCTTTGAAATCGCCTTTGAGCATCTGGGAGCGCAACGGCTCAGGCAATCCTTGTAGCGTGGCCCGGTAGCCTGAATTCTCTAACGCGGGGTTATCGCTCAGCAAAGCTGGGATGAAGGTGCGTGAACGCGGATAGACGACCTCGCCCTCGTGTTCAAAAGGCTCCCCATTCTCAACCTCCTTATCCTTTCCGCCGATAGAAGCAAACCATCGCAACTCACCGACGCGGGCCGGGTTCGGGTGCTTATCGTCGAGCCACGGTGCCCAATACTTAATGATCCAACGGCCCTCTGATGTTGTTGGCGGGTTACAGGTCGCAACGATCCGGCAACGCTGATTCGGGCGCGTGGTGCGATTCCAGGCGTTCACAAAACGAAACTGCGATTCCGTGAACTCGGTAACTTCATCCCATGCGTAAAGATCATGGGGGCGGCCCCGATAATCCTCTTTATCTTTCTCGTGCTGCATCGAACCGAACTCGATTACACGGCCATCGGTCAGGCGCCAGATATGAAGGCTTTCATTGTAGCTGTCTCTGGCGTGCGTATCGGCTCGGCAGTTGTAAACCTCACGGGAACGCTCGATAATGCCCCGCATTGATGGAAAGACGCGGCGAAATACGATGCTGTTGCGGTGGCCGGTCCCTGCAAGTCCAAGAATCAGGTCAGTCTTCCCACCGCCAGCCGCACCACCATACAGAAGTTCATCGGCCTCTGAATAATAGGCGTCTGTTTGAGGACCGGGAAAAGGTAACCACTCTAAATCATTCTCCGCCATCCCCGCCGCCGCCCTCAGAATCTGCTCGACTTCTGCGAGTTCTTGCGGCGTTAAGTAAGAAGTCAAGGCGTTTAGCTCGTTCTGTGTCGGTAAGTTCAATTGGTCCACCATCTTTTCCAGTCACCTCCTGTTTCTGAGTTGCTTTGCCCAAATTCCACTCGATAATCTCAGTTGCGGCGCGTTGCCTTAGCACTTCATCCTCGCTATCCAGGGCGCCAACTTTGACATTCATCGCCTTCAAAAGGTACTTTGAGGCCATTTCGCGCGCAGATTCTTCTCTTTGCTTCGCTGCTATCAAAATGGCTTCGTCCACAATTTTAGGCCACTTGTAAACCGTGTTGGGCTCTAAGCCAACAGCTTCGGCAGCTTCCTTTTTAGAGGCCGTATGCTGCATTGCCGCGACAAAACGCATCTGGTCAACCGAGAGGGTCCCGAGAACCTCTTTAAGTCGATCAGATATGGATTTTTGTGGATTTTCCTGTATCGCTTCCATCGTAATCCCTCTCTACTGCACAGTAACCGCAAGCCGGAACTCGCGCTACTTCTCCCGTGTCACCGAAACCCAAAGCGGCTCTTCGCGCTTTGCCGCCAAATCTTCCGCCACTTTTGAGTCAGCAGGTGAAAACTCCAAAACGATGCGCGCTCTACCATCTTTCAGCTTCGAATACCCAGCCACGATGTCAGGCACCGTGACACGATGAAGCCCCGGCATAACATTCGTGGTCGCACTCTTTTCGACCACATACCTCTGGATATCTCGCATCGCCCCAACCGTGTAAACGGAGCGATAGAGCATGAAGCCGTTCATCCCGACAGACAAAACCAGCAGCATCAGGAAAACGGGCATGAAGGAGAGAATCCTTTGCTGCCAGTCGCGCGGCGCAGGGGTTCGTTGCAGGGGGATCGCTTCCGGAGAGGCCACTGACTTTGCCGCCTCGCCTTTTTTTTGTTTGAAGAACGCCATGATATTTTTAGTGAGGTCGGGTAAATCTTCGGGCTTGTGCCACACGTCAAGCACATTGAGTAGGGCACATGGGATGTTGATATTCTGCTCGTGACGCGAGGTCAAGAAAATAATCGCGGTGTTGCAGGGAATAGCCCTGATCTGCTCGGCCAACCCCACGCCGCTCAGTTCTTCGCCCTTGAACAGCAGGTCGCTGATAATGAGGTCGTAGCAGTCACCCTTTGCGGCTCTTTCCTTGACCTTTTCCAGCGCCTCCGCACTGCTTTGGACCAAATGAGCCGGAATGCCAGCCATCGATAGCTCTAGCGTATAGATGCTGAGCATATCCAGATCGTCCTCTGCAATGAGAAGGCGCGCGTCAGGGTGTGTTTGTGAGTATCCAACGTGCGACTGCATAGAGAAGAACTATCCCACCCCCTGCGGCTGTAAATTGGGCCAATGTCTTTGAAGCCTTCTCAAAAACGGCCCCTACGGTCGCACTCTTTAATCGCTCCTTTTCGGCATTGGCTGCGGCCACCAGACCGTCGTTGTAGGTTTTAAGCACACCCTGGACCGTCTCGTTCGTTGTCTTATTGGCAGCAGCCATGAGGCTCATATCGCGCGCCAGATCGGTGATCGCAGAAGCCTGCTTGGCTTGCTCTTCACGGATTGGCTCAATGAGCTTCACCACCGCGTTATGATCCACAACCGAGCGGCGCAAATATTCGATATCTTTTTCCACCGCTACGAGTCGTGGCTCAAAGTTCTCACTCATGGTTTATACATGTCGTTCCGCTAATGCTAAAATGGTCAGCATCGAGCAGCCTCTTATCCAGGTTGTTCGGTCCCCATCTCTCCGTCTTCTGCCAAGATTTCCGGAGAGGTGGTGGGAGTTTCTTACGGCTTTGAATGAGTTGGGCTAATCATTACTCGTCCCGAATCATCCCTTCTCAAAGCGATGCAATAAATAATGGTAAGACCTAGAGAAAACGCCAAGAGAAAATAATTGCCCTTCGTTGCAGCGATGGACAAGCCAGCCAGCCAGCCAAAAGCAAGGGTTAACCGAAACATCAGCCGATCCATCGCGGCAATCTGCTTTGTCTTTTCACGGCTCCATCTCTCGAGATATTCCGGATCATCAGATTCTGGCATTTGATATTTCACCTTAGCCCCGCAACGCGGGAATCCGTTTCGCTCCAGCCTCTACGCTATCAAAACCACACGTTTTGCCGTGTCAGCTTCCACAACGCGCCCTGCATGTTCAGCCAGCACCCGAACCGGGAAGTAAGCACGTCCATCGAATAACCGTGGCTGCGCTGGCACAGGGCGCTTCGCAATCAGCACTTGCCCATCTTCGGCATCCCACGACGAACTGAGGCGCAAGGCGGTAGCAAAGTCGCGGGCGCCGATATAGTTGGTGCCGTTGACCAGAATCGCGGTTAACGGCGTCTTGCGTCCGTCTTCCTCGACAACAACAGACCAGGGTTTCTCTGCGACTGCGACGGGGAACTTCACGTCGTCTACCCATCGGATGAAGGCATATCGTTCGCCCACATCGCGGGTATGACCCAAGACAGCCACACCCTCGCGCCCTCCATCGTCATTGGTATTCCCTTCAACGGTGGTGAACTTGGGGCCATGGACGCCAACAACGAAGCCGGTGTGGATAGCATCGGCAGTCGAGTAGCCGTTGCCCTTTTTGGCTTTCACGAGAAACACGTCTCCAACTTGCGGAGAGCTGCGGATAATGGCACGTGATCGACCATCTGCCCATAGAACATCACACGATGCCGAAAATGACCATGGAATATCAAGACCAGTCTTCTTCTCGGCTTCCTTGATGCACCAGCTCACTAGCGCCGCGCACCAAGGCCAATGCGAACCACCTAACGTTGTGGCCGCCTGATATTGCTTGACGCGAGTGCCGGAGTTGTCGTTGGTTTCCTTGACGCCCAGTTCGTCCTTGGCTTTGGCGACGACGATTTGAATAAGTTCGGATTTAGTCATTAGAAATCCACCGGCCCGTTATTAGTAGGGGTGGGCGAAAGGTCGGGCCCCTCACGCTCAGAATCGGGTTTTATGCTTGCATTTTCCGTTGCGGGGAATCCCGTAACGGGCGCCTCGTTCATGCTCAAATTGCCGCCCGCCGTTACGGTCTGAGGCGTGCCACCAACTAGAGCCGCCCACGAGGTCAGCGCGTCCTTGCCCTTCTCGGCTCCAATGAACGTGACGATAATCCACTTCGTAAAGTCGATAGCCTTGTCGATGCTCGTCTTGTTGCTGAGAGCAGCTATCCACACGAGGCAGACGAAAATCACCGGCATCAGGAACGCGCGGTCAGTTAGTCGGGCCAGCGGGGATGCTTTGATAACATCGGCTGCAAAATCAAATTTGTTCATAATTTCGCCTCGCTTTCAGCACGGGGGAGGTCATCGCTTTTTCATCGCACGTCGTGCCGCTCGATTCAGTTCATTTTTTGGCCAGTTCATCGGCGGCAGTTTCGGGGCGTTCAAGTCGTCGCCCTCAGAATTGATGAGCGGTTCCGGCGCCTCGCCAACGGTTGCCACTTTGCGACCAGGGGCCGAGCCGACAAGGGCCATCGGGTTGATAGCACCGCCACAAAGAAGAAGATTTCGTTTCATAACCACCCCGCCACCATCCCCACACCCAGAACCAACAGCGCCATTGCGTCGCAGGAGATGTGGAGTAGGGTGGTGGGAGACATAAATAAGTGGTCGACCAGTGATTTTCGACCAAATGCGCGGGAGGGAATCGAACCCTCTGCCTCTACTGGCTGTGCGTTCGAGACTCACCTTCACCTAAAACGTCGGGTGCCTGAGTAGCATTTCCGGTCTGCCACCGCGCTATAAAAAGTGCTGTCGCCACACTGAAGTTCCACGACAGCGAAGAGCACCGATAGGATTTGAACCTACATATCCGGGGCAACCGGCCCGTCACCATTCGGCACGATGCTTATAAAAAACCGCGCAGCGCAAACACACTGCGCGGTCGGGTGGATGCTACTGTCACAGATAGCTGTGCTTCACATCCCGTTATGGGATTTCCCATAACGTTTCTTGGAACGCAAAAAACCGCGCCCTATTGGATTTTAAGGGAGCGGTTCAAGAAGTCCTAACTTGGTGCAAAACATCCCAAATCTTGAACTTCAAAGACTCGGTGATTGCCGTTTACAACTCGTTCGTAGCGTCGGGGATGGTGAGGGTATCGTTTGTGCGCAGCTTTCAAGCGATTCACTAGGATACGATATTCACGCTCTGAAAAGTGATGTCTAAATCCTGGTTTTGGCTTGATGCCTTTGTCCTGAAGATAGCGGGCCACTGTCCAGCGCGAGCAACCTACGGCGCGAGCAACGGCGCCGGTTGAATAGTGTTTTTCTTGAGATTTCATAGCACCTATCACCACCTTAAACGTCTTTAAAATATGCTCGTTAGCCTTTACCCAGACCAGATTAGACAAGC